>Ga0187833_10004846_pt1 | contig 12971 bp, 20 predicted proteins | sample ETNtaG_37_FD_167968 | JGI IMG/M metagenome (GOLD analysis project Ga0187833, IMG submission 167968) | Marine microbial and viral communities from oxygen minimum zone, Eastern Pacific Ocean - ETNP2014_SV_400_PacBio MetaG (Illumina Assembly) | ecosystem: Environmental > Aquatic > Marine > Hypoxic... | reverse complement strand
TTACCATAAAATTCATTAAGGAAAATCCTAATATTGTAAAAAAGGACCTAAAAAAGAGGAATGACCTGGAAAAGGTAAAGTGGATAGACTTGATTCTTAAGAAACATAGCCAGTATTTAGATTTGTTGAAGAAAGAGCAGGAATTAAGGTATAGGAGAAACCTAATTACAGATGAGATAAGGCAGCTAAAAAAACAAGATAGGGACATTAAGGATAAGGTTAAGGAAGCCAAAGAATTCCCGCAAAAAGTCAATGAATTAACAGCTAAGGTCAATACATTAAGAAGTGAAATCAGGCATTATTTAATGCGCGTACCAAATATTCTGCATGATTCTGTCCCAGTAGGAAAATCAGAGAAAGACAACAAGGTTCTGAGAAAATTTGGAGAAATAAAAAAACCTAATTTTGAATTAAAAACACATGAAGATGTTATTGAAAGCTTAAACTTAGGTAATTTTGATGCTGCTGCAAAAGTTTCAGGAAAAGGATTTTATTATCTTCTTGGGGATTTAGCTTTAATGGAAATGGCCTTGCAACGATTTGCTGTTGACATTTTGACAAAAAAAGGCTATATTCTTGCAGAAGTCCCATTAATGTTACGTCGCAAACCGTACGAAGGTGTTACTGATTTAGGAGATTTTGAAACAATGATGTATAAGATAGAAAATGAGGATCTATACTTAATTGCAACTTCTGAGCACGCTATTGGTGCAATGCATTCTGACCATATTTTTAATGAAAATAATCTGCCAAAGAAGTTTGTTGGTGTAAGCTCATGCTTCAGGAAGGAAATTGGAAGCCATGGCGTAGATGAAAAAGGATTGTTTAGAGTTCATCAATTTAACAAAGTAGAGCAGTTTATTTTCTGCAAACCGGAAGATTCATGGGAATTCCATGAAGAATTAATAAAAAATGCAGAAGAGATTTACAAAAAACTAAAATTACCGTACAGGGTTATAAGCATCTGTACTGCAGATATTGGAACAGTAGCTGCAAAAAAATATGATTTAGAAGCTTACATGCCTCGCGAGAAGGCTTACAAGGAAGTTGTTTCCTGCTCAAACTGCACATCTTACCAAGCTGTAAGATTAAATATAAAGTATCAAAAAGGCAAGGAAAAAGAATATGTATATACATTAAATTCAACAGCAATCGCAACCTCAAGAACATTACGGGCTATTCTGGAAAACTACCAGCAGAAAGACGGAACAGTCAAAGTTCCTACTGTTTTAGTTCCATACATGAATGGAATAAAGGTTTTAACTAAATCCTGAAACAAAAATTATTTAAACTCTTTTTGTAATGAAAACAATATGATTAATGAAAACGGAAATTTCTTTGCTTTATTGTACGTATCTTTATTATCAGTTGTAGTGTTTGGGTTATATTCATCAGAACCATCAACAACAGGTTTTGCAGTTCTGGAAAGTGATTTTTCTGAATTTGATGTTGATGTAGCAGATAATGGACAAAGTACATGCATTGATGGAAGCTTGTACCAGGAATGCTCTTCTATAATACAAGGAAAATTCTGCCAAGCTGGAAAACTTGTTGATTACTGCGAGCTTTGCGGATGCTATGCAGGAGAAGAATGCAGTGACAGGAAATGCAGTTAATAAGAACTCTTAAACGAAACTTATTTAAATTCTTTTTATCAGAGACTTAAAATGATAAAGGTAGATTCAAATTATTATGGCAGGATTCTTATAGTTATATTGGTTGTTACTTTAGTTGGATTGCGTATATCAGAACCATCAACAACAAGTTTTGCAGTCAAAGCAGATAAATGCATTGAAGGAACAAACCTTGGAGAATGCTCTGTTGTAAAGCCCAAATATTGCGATAATGGAGCCCTAAAAGACAACTGCCAAAAATGCGGATGTAGGGAAAATGAGATTTGCCAGGACAGTGGAAGCTGCCTGCCAAAATGTTCAGATGGAACAGTGTTCAGTTTTTGTTCTGACAACAAGCCATTATTGTGCCATACAGGACTTTTGCTGGAAAACTGCTTTGAATGCGGCTGCTTTCCAGGTCAGACATGCATGAATGATGGCTCATGTTCCGGAGAGGTTGAAATAGGAGCAGGCGCAGAAGAGAAAATAGCAGAACCAGTAATAGAAGAAGAACCAGAGCCAGTCATGGAAGAGCCTAAAGTAAAAGAAGCTCCAAAACCAGGCTTTTGGTGGAATTTATTCTGCAATGTGTTTTATTTCAATGAGTATGATGGCTGCATTGCTGATGCTGTCAGATACCAAAACAAATAAATATTAAAGCCTATATTTTTAATTTTAGGGGTGTTTTATGGCTTTATTCAAAGATATGTTAAGTTCAGATGAATCTCTTTTTAAGAATGAATTAGCTTTAGATTACTCTTTTCTGCCTAAAATTCTACCGCACAGAGAAAAACAGCAAAGATACATGGCAACAATCATAAAGCCTTTGATGAGTGAAAAAAACGGAAAAAATCTTTTTGTATATGGCGCTCCAGGTATAGGTAAAACCGCAGCAATGCGCTTTGTCCTAAATGAATTAGAAGAAGAAACAGATGATGTTATCCCAATTTACATAAACTGCTGGCAGAAAAATACTACTTTCAAGATAATTGCAGACATATGCGAGCAATTAGGCTACAGGTTAACTCATAACAAAAGAACTGAAGAGCTTTTTGCAATAGCAAAAAACATGCTTAACAAAAAAGCTGCTGTTTTTGCTTTTGATGAAGTTGATAAATTAGAAGAAGTCAATTTTCTTTATGATATCTTAGAGGAAATATACAAAAAATCTATTTTATTGATTACAAACGATAGGGAATGGCTAGACAATTTAGATGACCGAGTAAAATCAAGATTATTGCCGGAAACTTTGGAATTTAAGCCGTATAATTTAGAAGAAACAAAAGATGTTCTTAAGCAAAGAATGGGTTACGCTTTTGTTTCCGGAGTTTGGGATGATGATGCTTTTGAATTGATTGTAAAAAAAACCTTTGACGCACAGGACATAAGAACAGGTTTGCATTTAATGAGGGAATCCGGAAATATTGCAGAAGATAAGTCATGCAGAAAAATAACTTTAGATCATGCTAATGAAGCAATTAAAAAAATAAACGAGTTTACTATCAAAAAATCAACTGATTTAACAGAAGATGAGCAGGCAATTTTAGACATAGTAAAGAAAAACTCTGATAAAAAAATCGGAGATTTGTACATTACCTACAAAGAACAAGGTGGAGAACTAGTCTATAAATCCTTTCAGAGAAAAATAGAGAAACTGCAAAAAAATAAATTCATTTCTGTAAAAAAAACATCTGGCGGAGCAGAAGGAAACACATCAATAGTAAAAGCCAATGTAACTAAGAAACTGACTGAGTTCTGAACTTACAACCCAAAACTGTGCGGAGTAAACTCCTGAAGTTTTGGTTATAAACCAAAACTGTCTGAAAACTCTTTTATCCTTTCAAATTCCAATAGAAATTTATGCCCTTGCTCTTTCATAAAAAACATTTTCTTGTCCTTTACAAGCCGTTCTTCAATCATTCCTTTTTCCAAAAGCATATTTGCATATTCTTTTAATTTTGCATGTGATAAGTTGGATTTGTACAAAAGATGGGTAGGCTTTATTTTCCCCCCTTTCTCCCGGATCGATTTGAGAATATCGGCAATTATCTCTATTTTTCCGCGTCTCATTTTGCAAGTCTTGGCTTCTTCTTAAAAATCAGTATAAACGGTATTAGCAGATAGATAAATCCAAGCAACTGAATCAGTTCAGCTAATACATAAATGATTCTTGAATATATAACAAAAACAAAGAAAGCCTGAGAAACTAAAATCATGCCAAAGGCAATTGTTACAAACCTTGCTTTCTCGCTTTTAATTTCTACATAGTTCTGGTAATATGAATATGTTATAAGTGAAAGAAGCACGAATGATGTAAGATAAAATAATTGGTAATGTACTACACTAAGCCAGGTTGCAATAAATACAAAATAGACCAAAAGCGCAATGACTCTTTGATTGTTCCATCTAAGCCTTGAAATTATCAAAAATAAGATCATAAATCCAAGAAGCATGAAGAAAAAATGTACAATTAATGCAATTGCGTTAATGCTATAGGGTGTTATGCCAGTAAATGTCTGATGTATGGTGCTCCCAATTGCAGTTCTTGTGATTGTTGGCCTGTAAATTGCCAAAGTTCCAATAATTTTTGCTACAAATGATATTGTTATGGATAAAAAAGCAGTACTGAAGTACATGTATTTGTTCTCTTTTGTTAATTTATAGCATTTATAGCTGTAATATACTAAAAGTACGCTTACTATAACTGCTATTAGCTCAATAATAGAATCAAAGCCATAGAACCATTTTGGGCTGAATACATAAGATGGTATTCCATAAGGTATATTGTTGAATAACATACCCTAAAAAGCCTTTTTCCCTTTATAAATGTTATGCATCTTAGTTCTTTATCAGCTGTTCATAACAGTTAATAAAGACCCTTACTACCCATATACCATAACCAACTAACACCTCCCAACGTTTATTTGGTTAATAAATCAAGGGCAAACGTTTTTATCACCTCTTTTCGTTTGCTCTTGGTAATTTTATTAAACAAGCCAAATCCCCTTTTGGCTTTGTTTTTATTTTTCTAAGAAATCAAAAAATTACAAAAGCAAAAGATTGCATTTTCTACAACCAGATTAAAGAAAACAAGTGAATTATTGTCCAGAAGTCTTAGGGCCAATATGTTGTGATACAGCTTCGACTAATTCATCCACACTTGGAATACATTTTATGATTGATATTCTTTCTGAATCTAAGCTAGTCACTTCACTCCTATTTATAGGGCATAAATTGCAAGTTCCCACAAGAATGGGTCCACTGTATATCCTCATTAACAGCAATAACTTCTCCATTCTTTTCAAATTTAAAAACCCTATCAGGACGCAGGGTTGTATTAAGGTGCGCCACCTTACAAAATATCCACAATCTTAATTTTAAAGTTCAAATTCTTTCCAGCTAATGGATGATTTAAGTCAAGTGTTATTTCTTTATCTGTGACTTCAGCTATTTTTGCCGGGAACTGCTGGCCATTAGACGCTTTAACTACAAGCATCATTCCTGGTTTTGGCTCCTGATCCTGAGGCAGCTGTGCTCTTGGTATTTGTTTCTTTAGTTCAGGATTATAGTCTCCATAAGCGTCTTTTGCCTTTATCTTGGCACTCTTTTCTTCCCCTTTTTCCATGCCCAAGAGAGTATCATCAAATCCTCTTATCACTTTTCCAGAGCCAGCGTTAATTTCCAGAGGCTCTTTTCCTTCTGATGTGTCAAAAACAGTTCCATCATCCAATGTTCCTGTATAGTCAATCTTTACTTTATCTCCTTTCTTTACAGCCATTAGTATCACCCATCTATTGATTTTTTAGTTAGTTTTACTTGGTATTATATAAATTTTGAGGTAAAATTATAAAATTTCCAAAAGTTTTTAAACAATAATTTCCGGAATCAATATATGCTTAAAAAAAGAGATCATTTAATATTTATTTTAGCAATAATCCTGGTAGGCTGTACTCAGGAAGCCCCTCAACCAGTCCCAGAGACAGTTGAAGAAAAACCAATTCCAAAGTAACTATGTCTATTCCTAGCTCAGGGTCATTTACCCCTTCCAGGATTTTCATAACTTCTTCTTTTGTTGCCATTTTCAATGCTTCACCTCAAAACCATGAAATTCATTTGTTGGTTTTTCTAATTTTATATTAATTTTGCTGACTTTAGCGCCTTCAGGGCCTTTTCTGCAGAAATGTATTAACTCAGATAATTTATTGTGAAGACCTTCTGCTACAACTTCCACACAACCATCATCCATATTCCTTACATATCCTTTCAAACCCAAACCTGAAGCAATTCTTTTAGTTGTATCTCTAAAAAATACTCCTTGCACAGTGCCATGTATTATTGCATGCATCCTTCGCATATTAAACAAAGAATTATTTTCATATATAAAACTTATTCTTTTCAATATTGAAAATAAGCACTGGACATTGCTCATACTGCACTGGACATTCGCGCGTGAGATATATAAACCAATCCAACTCTATATTCCTTAAACACCCCTCGTGTTTTTAATAAGGCAGGCAGGAAAGAAGTCTAAAGTATAATTTTCCTGCCTCACCCTTTTTATTTATGGGGCAGAGGAAATAAAATTTGAGATGCTGAGAAATTAAAAATTTCTGGCACCTATTCGTAAAACTCAGAGGTGATAAAAAATGGATTTAAGCAATGAAACAATAAAGGATTTATTTTACAAACAGGTCAGAGAACTGACACTAAAAAATATGGATAGCTTTGATTTGCAGTTTTCTGGAAAGCTATTAGAAAAGAGGTGATAAAAAATGGAAGAAGAATTATTGCAGGAGCATTTACCGGTTGAAGGGTTTCCTGAAAAGGAAGATGAATTGGACATATACACTGAAGAAGGCATAGCAGAATATGTTGATGATGACAGCATAAGCCCATCAGAGCAGGGATTCATGCAGGGCTATTTAGGTGCGTAAAAATGTTCAACATATTCAAAAGAAAATTCATGGATTGGGAAGACTACAAAGCAAAGATTGACTTCATGGAAGACTTTTACTGGCAGCAGTCTGTCAGGAAGCAGAGCATAAGGAATTTGTGAAAAAACACAACATTTATATATATTAACATGATGTTAATACCATATTAATATGGTGCAAGCAATAATAAATATTGATGGCAGAACAAATAGGGTACTGAATATTGTTAAGGCTAAATTTGACCTTAAGGACAAAAGCCGAGCAATAGAGGTAATGGCCGGGCAATACGAAGAAGAAATTCTTGAGCCTCAGTTAAGGCCTGAATATATAAAGAAAGCCAGAAAAATAATGAAGCAGAAACCCATTCATGTAGGAACACCAGACAACCTTAGGAAAATGATGGGTTTGAAGTAAATGTACGCGCTGGACATTAGACTTTTTCTCAAAAAGAAATTGATAAAATTAGCAAAAAAGAATCCTAAACAAGCCGAAATTATCGCAAAAAAGTCCGAGGAACTTATTATCAATCCGCACAGATACAAAAATCTAAGAGTGCCTTTAAACTATTGGAAAAGAGTCCACATTGATAAGCATTTTGTTCTTGTATTTTCTGTCGATGAAAAAACAAAAACAATAATTTTGGAAGATTACGATCATCATGATAATGTTTATGATAACAGACCTAAGTGATACTGGGCGGTTTCTCCAAAAATTTTATAAATTATTTATTATTTCTAAAAGTTAATGAAATACATAACCATGATTTGCGGACATAATTCCGGCAGAAGCCAGATGTCGCAAGCCATTTTCAACCTTCTTAAAAAACTAAACCCAAAAGTTGATTCAGAATATGAAGCAATAAGCTGGGGCACTGGAATTAAGGAAAATAGTGGAGTAAATCCAAAAATCATAGAACCTTTGAAAGAAATAGGAATTGATGTTTCTGATTCTAAAGTTTATTTTCCAAAAATAATTAACCATCTGTTTATACAGGAAAGATTAAAAGATGTTGTCAAAGCTTTTACAATGGGTTGCATGGATAAAGCATGTGAACTTCCAGCAAAAATGCAAATTACCTCTAATGATATAATTGATTGGGATTTAGAAGACCCAGCAAAAGATGAAACAGATGTTACTGCAGTAAGGGGCAAAATAATTGGAAAAACTTTAGAGCTAATTGAGGAATTAAATAAAAAAATATAAAAACAGTTCCAATTTTCTTTAATTCATGAGAGTTCTGAGCAAAGAAGAGTTTGAGAAAGAAAAAGATATAATCAGGACAAGCTTAATTGAGAACAATCCTGTTTTTATTTATCCTACTGACACAATTTACGGTATTGGATGCAGTGCAATAAATAAAGAAGCAGTTGATAAAATAAGGGACATAAAGCAAAGAAAAACAAGCCCTTTTTCTGTTATAGCACCATCAAAAGAATGGATTGATGATAACTGCATAGTCAATGATAATGCAAAAGATTGGATTAAGAGGCTTCCAGGACCTTACACTCTAATATTAAAAACAAAAAAACAATGCGTTGCAGATAATGTCGCTCCTGGTCTAGAAGCTATAGGGGTAAGAATCCCTGACCATTGGTTCAGCAATTTTGTTTCCGAAATAGACATTCCAATTATAACAACATCTGCAAATAAAAGCGGAAATGATTGTATGACTTCTTTGGAGGATTTAGACTCAGAAATAAAAAGCAGGGTTGATTTTATTGTCTATGAAGGAGAAAAAAAAGGAACACCAAGCAAAATAATTGATTTAACAGATGAAGAAAAAGTTGTTGAGAGGTAATTAATCTATCTCATTCATACCAATAACATTCTTTTTATCTTTATCATCCGCTATTCTCGGACAAGCTGTATTGACCCAGAAATCAATAAATGGAAAATTTTCCATTTCCATCACATCTAAAGTGTCAAAAACAAAAACAAAGCATTTCTTTCCTTTTTTCTCAAGTTTTTCTTTAATCTCCAGAGCTTTCTTGTAACTATTCTGTCCGGGTTTTGTAGAAACCAAAATCCCGATATTCTCAGCACTAAGAAACCTTACATATCTTGATTTCTTTATTTTTTTATAATCTTCAATTTCTTTTTTATCTAATTTTGAAAACACGCTTGAAACAGGATTAAATGTAAAAACTTCTTTTCCAGTCTTTAAAGCAACACCTAATGGGTGGAATTCACCAGAACCAATATAAAGATAAGCATCAACATCATCCTTAATTTTCACAGCAGAATTAACATCGCATCCTAACAACTGTCCAGGATTTTTTTGAGTTCCCTTTCCAACTAAAACCGATTTATTATTTTTCTCTAAATATTGTTTTATTTCTTTTATTGAATCCAAAAACTGCGTTGTTGTAACTAAACCTATCTTTCCCGGAAGTTTATCTGTAGCAATCTTGTCAAAATCAACTTTCCCAATGTATTTCGAATGTATGAATAATGTTTTCATAAGAAGAAGGAATATTATTGGATTTATAAATGCTTACTAAATCCAAAACATTTTTAAACAATATACCTATCCCAATCCATACCTATGAGTGATGATGGTCATAATAACATTATGGCTTGAGTGAGGTTTAAATTCTAATCGAATACCTCATATAATAACTTATAATGGGGGAAAAAATGGCATCAATAGAAGTTCCAAAAGAATCAGTGGACAAGATTTATGAAGTTATAGAAACAGCAAAAACAACTGGTAAGATTATGAAGGGTACTAATGAGACAACAAAAGCTATAGAGAGAGGAAAAGCAAAATTTGTTGCTATAGCTAAGGATATAGACCCTGCAGAGATAATAATGCACATTCCGGTAATTGCAGAAGAAAAAGATGTTCCTTGTTTCACAGTTCCAAGCAAGGAAGAGTTAGGAGCAGCTGCTGGAATCCAGGTAGGGACAGGAAGCGTTGCTGTAATAGAAGAAGGAGAAGCTAAGAATCTAATAAAACAGGTCTTAACCCAAATAAAGTAAGATGGAAAAGGAAAAAGCAAAACCAGATGCAGAAAGGCCAGATAAAGGAAGAAGACCTGCACCTGTACAGGAAAAAAAAGGTGCAGTAACATTTTCATCTGCAGTTCCAGCAAAGGTTGAGGAAATAATAGAAAGAACAGGAACAAGAGGGGAAGCTATTCAGGTAAGATGCCGCGTTCTTGATGGCAGAGATCAAAATAAAATCCTAAGGCGTAATGTCCGCGGTCCCATTCAAGTTAACGATATCTTAATGCTAAGAGAAACTGAGATTGAGGCAAGAAGATTAAGAAAATCCGGAAGAGGTTTAGGTTAAAATGCCAAAATGCACCTTTTGCGGTATTGTATTGCTGCAAGGAACAGGAAAGATGTTTGTACAGAAAGATGCGAAAATCTTATATTTCTGTTCATCTAAGTGTGAAAAAAACATGCTAAAGTTAAGAAGAAAGCCAATAACAACAAAATGGAGCACTAGATACGAGAAAAACAAATGACTAAGCAGCAAACATTAGTTTTGATAAAACCAGATGGCCTAGTAAAGTCATTGACTGGTAACATAATTACTGAACTCTCTAATACAGGTTTAATTGTAGCTGGTGCTAAAATTGTCTCGGTAACAAGAGAACTAGCTGAAGAGCATTATCAGCATTTGAGAGAAGAAAAGTTCTTTGACGAGCTGATAAAATATGTGATGGGTGAATATCATGTTAAAAGAGTATTGGCTTTGGTTTATCATGGTGAAAATGCAATCAAAAAAGTAAGAAGGGTTATTGGAGAGACTAATCCAGAAGATGCAGCACCTACTAGCATAAGGGGAAAATACGGCAGGGTTACAAAAGAAGGTGTTTTCGAGAATGTTGTCCATGCATCAGAGAATGAAAAAGAAGCAGAGAGAGAAATAAAACTTTGGTTCAGGCCAAAAGAGATTATATATACTATTTATCCTACTAAATCTAAAGAGGTTAAGAAAACAGAATATTTCTGGAAATAATTTTTACGAGAGGTATAAACTATGACTGAAAAGATGGTTGACAGGGTTATGGGTATCATGCAGAAACCCACTAACATAAGGAATATTGCTATTTGCGCTCATATTGATCACGGAAAAACAACTTTTTCTGATAATTTATTGGCAGGAGCCGGCATGATGTCAAAAGAAGACGCAGGCAAAGCCTTAAAATTAGATTTTCATGAAGACGAACAAGAAAGAGGAATAACAATTGACACAGCTGCTGTCAGCATGGTGCATACTTTTGAGAATAATGAATATTTAATTAATCTTCTTGACACACCAGGCCACGTTGATTTTGGCGGTGATGTTACTAGGGCAATGCGTGCTTCAGATGGGGCTATTGTGCTTGTAGATGCAGTTGAAAGCATTATGCCTCAGACAGAGACAGTTTTGAGACAAGCATTGAGAGAGCTTGTAAAGCCTACATTATTCATAAATAAAGTTGATAGATTAATTAAAGAATTGCAATTAACACCAGAACAGATGCAGGAAAGATTTCTAAAAATAATTACTGCTGTTAACAAGCTTATTATGGAAATTGCGCCAAAAGGTTATGGAGAAAAATGGCAGGTTAATGTGCAGGACGGTTCAGTATGTTTTGGCTCTGCATTCCATAACTGGGCTTTGTCCATACCCTACATGCAGAAAAAAGGAATTTCATTTAAGGAAGTTATAGAGGCTTATACTGCAGGAGATAATTACAACGAATTAGCAGATAAAGCTCCACTGCATGAAGTTGTGCTTAACATGGTCATAGAACACTTACCTAACCCAGTAGATTCCCAAGCTTATAGAATTCCGGTAATCTGGCATGGAGACATGGAAAGTGAAGACGGTAAATCCCTGGTAAAATGTGATTCTAGCGGCCCTTTATATTTTGTTATAACAAAAATAGTCATTGACCCTCAAGCAGGGGAAATATCTGCTGGAAGATTATTTTCAGGAACAGTCACAAAAGGAACAAATGTTTATCTAAACAGGTTAAAGCAAAACTCTAAGATTCAGCAGGTTTTCATATACAATGGAGCAAAAAAGGAAATTGTTGATAATGTTTTAGCAGGAAATTTTGTTGGAGTTGCAGGAGTTAAGGCAAACGCAGGAGAAACAATAACTCTGGATGAGGATGGAACACCTTTTGAAAAAATTACACATATTTTTGATCCGGTTGTTACTAAAGCAATTGAAGCGAAAAAACCAAGTGATTTGCCTAAATTAATTGATGTTTTGAGAATGGTTGGCAAGGAAGATCCTACAATCCAGATTGAGATTAACGAGGAAACAGGAGAACATCTGATGCACGGCATGGGAGAGCTTCATTTAGAAGTCATAGAAAACAGAATTAAGACAGAAAAAGGCGTGGAAATTACATCCAGCCCCCCAATAGTTGTGTATCGTGAAACAATAACAAAACCAAGCCAGGAAATAGCAGGAAAAACCCCTAACAAGCACAATCTATTCTTCTTTAAAGCTGAACCATTGGAAGATTCAATCTCTGAAGCAATAAAGAAAGGTGAAGTAAGGGAAGGAAGGATAAAGAAAAAAGATTTAGAGTTAAGGGATAAATTAGTAGAGTGCGGAATGGACAGCAAGACCGCTTTAAAGATAAAAGATGTTTTTAATGGTAATATATTCCTTGATGTAACACGTGGACAGGTTCATGTTGGAGAAGTTATTGAAATGCTTCTTGATATGTTTGAGGATGTTATGAGAAAAGGGCCATTAGCCCATGAGCCATGTTTGAAGGTTAAAGTCATGCTTACTGATATGAAGCTACACGAAGACGCTATCCATAGAGGTCCGGCTCAGGTTTATCCTGCAGTAAGAGAAGGAATTAGAGGGGCCATGATGACTGCCAAGCCATTAATTTTTGAGCCATACCAAATCCAGAGAATAGAAGCTCCATCTGAGTTCCTGGGAGAGATTTCAAAATTGATTTCTAATAAAAGAGGCCAGTTGCTGGATGCACAGCAGGAAGGAAACTTGTCAATTATTAAGGCAAAACTGCCTGTAGGAGAGATGTTTGGCTGGAGTTCTGACTTAAGGTCTGCTACAGGGGGCAGAGGAAATTCATCTTTAGTAGACCAGATGTATGAAAAACTTCCTGAAGAACACCAGGACAGAATAGTAAAGCAAATAAGAGACAGGAAAGGCTTATCTGATGCGCAGGTTGGGGTTTAAGAAAATATGCCCCTACCGAGAAAGGTATAAAAGGTATTTATTCCCTATTTCTATAAACCATTAGAACAAGTGATTAGTAATAAATAGATTAATAAATAGATTAATGTTTCTATAAAGTATGTCTGGACATGATACATAATTAATTAACGGGTGTGGATAATGATGCAAAGCAATGGAAGAGCTCCAATAGGATATGTTGACTTGGAAGGCGCTGTTGAGTATGCCAAATACTCTCCAGCTCATATTAAAGATTTA
>Ga0187833_10004844_pt1 | contig 12973 bp, 1 predicted proteins | sample ETNtaG_37_FD_167968 | JGI IMG/M metagenome (GOLD analysis project Ga0187833, IMG submission 167968) | Marine microbial and viral communities from oxygen minimum zone, Eastern Pacific Ocean - ETNP2014_SV_400_PacBio MetaG (Illumina Assembly) | ecosystem: Environmental > Aquatic > Marine > Hypoxic... | reverse complement strand
TACTCAACTTTCAAACAGAATAGAATCAATAGATGAAAATAATATATCTAATTCAGATGTGTGGATTCAGAAAATAGATTCAAATAGGGCTTATGTGTCAAGTGTAACAAAAGTAGACAATGATACACGTGAAACTGTAATTTATAATGCTTTACGAACTGATTCTGGAGATATCGTAAGTATAAATTCTGCTGACAACAATACAATTACACTACATTATCCAGATGGTATATTTGGCAATGCGGCATATGGTGATTACAGAACATGGTTTAGAGTAGTAGACAATGATAATTTTTCTATAAACGCTAATGATATTACTAATACAACTATAACAATTCCTTACACAGGAAGTGATAATAGAACATATAGATTATCATTAACAATCTCAAGTACAAAAGATTTCACTGAAAACTTCTCTGGCGAAACATATGCAAGTGTGCGTAGAATTGCTCCAAGAAGTTATTACGCACAAGACAGAATGGTCAACGCACAAGATTATAATGTATATCCACTTACTCTTGGAACTAATATTGTTAAAAAAGTTAAAGCAGTAAACACTTCTTTCGCAGGCAACTCTCGTTTCTTTGAGATGGATGATGTTCTAGGACATCATTCTAATTTGAGTATAACGGGTTCAGACGGTAGTGTATTTGTTGAAGATGAACCAATAACAGTTTCCCTAAGTTATAATAAAGCAAAAGGAAACAGTGATAACTTTATACGAAACGATATAGCAAATGCATTAAAACATCCAAGTCTTTTAAATAAATTTCTTCATGCGAATAGAACTAATACTACAGAAGTGGTTCTGGCTCAATCAGGAATAACTTATACAGTGCCTCCATTAGATGGAATGAAAATCACTACAGGGTCAGCACCAACAAATACTATCTATGAAGGAGATACTGTTGAATTAGAAACTGATACAGGAACGACTATTTGGGCAGATGTTAAAACAGTTGATACAAATACACTTACATTAAACAAATTTATTCCAGAAGCAGGAAGTTTAAAAACAGTAGTAAGAGGATTTAGAACTAAATTTACAGATGCTGAAAAATTAGCAATTAAAAATAAAGTCGACCCAGATGCACAAACATTTACATTAAAATATGCGATAGACACAGGAACTGATTGGACTTGGCAAATACATACAGGTGCCACACCAACAGAAGTTCATGTTGTGTTTACTTACAATTCTGGAATCAGAGATAATGAAACAGAATATACTGCCACATTTACGGGCAAAAAAATAGCATTTGAAAGTAGAGACCAAGTCAAATTCTTCTATGGTAACACCACTGATGTAATCGACAACGAAACGAATTTATCTCAACGAGATACTGTATATATTAATTATCTATCAGAAGGTACTTCATCTTCAGGTGGGGGAATTTCGGTATCTGACGAAACAGTTAATATAGGACAAGTTCCAGTATCATCAGTGTTAACTGATGGCGGAACAGGTGCAACGTTTGATGCTATATTCCAATATAGTGGAGGTCCAGAAACTTATGAATTTACTGAAAGTGGCGCAGTCACCGGAACAACTTATACTCATCATTTAGTGTCAGCCGATGGAATAGAACAACCACAATCAGTATTTTCTACTAGTAATGTTTTATCACCAGCATCTCCAAATAATATTATAGGAACAACTCCAACTTGGACTCTTAACTTGGGAATAACTGATTTAGACGATTTACAAAATTTATCGACATCGATACAACAAAATGTGCCCACAGTCGCATCAACAGATACTAATTTATCTCTATTAGATGTTAAATTTGATGACGGATATACCGGTAATACTGGAAATGCCACAAATAGCCACACTACGTTGTCTTCACAGAACATAGAAGATTTAGGATTTAAAGGAAAAGCATCATTATCTTATTTTGACTCTGCCGCTACTACTAGTAATTTTATTTGGCGAGATGTATCTGATGCTGTAGAAATAAACGACTACACTACTGTATATGCTTCTACTCCAGATGAATACACTTTTACTAATAGTACTGCATCTTCAAGTATTATTAACGAACTTGACTTTGATATTTTCTTTAAACAATATGCTTATGGAGAATTCTCAATAACAAATACTGCTGGTAGTGATCCTCTTACTACCAGTAATATAGTACTTAGAGACAGTAACGGTATAATACTCGATAACGACCATATAACAGTTACAAATACAAATGCACCTGGTTTTGATTACAAGATTGTATTCTGGACATATGCAATAACTGTCGGCGAACTTATCGATGTATTCCTTGGCGATGCACCAACATTATCAGACCTTGCTGACTACTCAGTACGAGTAAAAGCAACATTTGATATTTCTAATAGCAATGTAACTAACACTACCACATACAAAGCACTGTCATCATATGTATATGATGATTATATAACACCTGCAGGATATATAGATAATACAAAAGTTAAACTATTGACTTCAGATACGAATGATAATCCATTCGCTTTACTTGATGTTACAACTGATGAAAGCATTGTAATGGAACAATATTCTGTTGATTCTGTGACCTATGAGAGAGCATCAAAAACAGTCGTGGCATCACCAAATGCGAATTTAGTACCAACGAGTGCTTCAATATATTATAATACAACTGATACTACTTGGTACATTCGTGAAGCGGCTGCTTGGTCTGCCCTCACTAACTACACTGACCAGACTGTAGGCACCAATGTTCAAATTCATTATAACAGTGTACTATACAGAGTACTAGAGGGAATCTCGTTTGTTGAAGATCCATTCACAAGTTTCAGATGGGAACATTATGCTGATTTAGATAAGAGAATAGATCCTAGCACAAGCAATATCGTTGATGTGTATGTATTGAGTTCAGATTATGTTAGAAAAGTAAACGAATGGGTAGCAAACAATTTCACAACGACTACTCCAACTCCACCTAACAATTATGAGTTATCAAAATTAATGGACACTATAGAACCAAAGAAAGCAATGGCAGACCATGTTGCTTACATTCCTGTTCAATTTAAATATCTATTCGGTTCATATGCTGAACCAGAAAATCAAGCAGTGTTTAAAGTCATTAAGAAGTTAGGAACAGGATATACTGACAGTGAAATTAAAACAGCAGTATCTACGAAAGTAAATGAGTATTTCGCAATTGATAATTGGGACTTTGGTGATATATTCTATTTCTCAGAATTAGCGGCATATCTTCATAAAGAACTTAACGATTATATTTCAAGTATAGTTATCACACCGAAATATTCAACAAATGAATTTACAAACTTATTAAGCATCTCATGTGCCTTGAACGAAATATTTATGGCAGTGACTACATCAAATGATGTAAAAATAATTACACAATTAGTACAATCTGAATTAGTAGGCGAATAACATGGCAAAGAAGATTTATGACTTTCTTCCGGGACACCTAAAGAACAACGAGTTAGAAACAATATTTGATACAACTCTTGACCGGGTGTTTTCTGTTGGCGAAATGGAGAAAACAAAAGCATTTGTTGGCAGAAGAGAAAAAGGAATATACAACAGTAAAGATTCTTATCTTTCGTTTCCAACACAATCATATGCGAGAGACAATTACGGATTAGAACCAACTTTCACAAACATAGCCGCAACTGATAATATATTCTATGATGACTTATTAAATTCATTATACAACAAAGGCGCACTGACAAACGACCACAGACGATTATTTAAAAGCACATTAGAAACAGTTCAGTTACCAATAGATTTAGATAAGTTTGTCAATTACAGTATGTATTACTGGGTATCTCCTGGTTTTGATAGCACAAACGTAATTCCAGGCTCAACAAAGAAACACTATGTCACAATCGACAAAGACGCCACTGCTACAGACTTTTGGAAAACTAATAATTCTTGGTATCACTATGATGATATCAGTTCCTTGATTACAGATTCTAATTTTACTTTAATATCTCAAGCAACAAGACCAATTATTGAATTTGATAAGAACATTGAACTAAGTGATACAAGTGACTTGACAACAATAACATCTTCATTTACAGTTCCTACATTTAAGTCATATGTGTCTGCTGGTTTATTTGTAATTGATAAAGAATATACAATATCAGCATTAAATGACGGAGAAACACCACCAGGAGTAGATACAGACTTCACATTAATTGGCGCGGCTGATAACAACATTGGTACAGTGTTCACAGCGACTGGCATAGGCACAGGAACTGGTACTGCAACAGAAGACATAAACATATTTCATTATGTAGTTGGTGATAATTATACAACAGACACCGAATTAGAATTTAAACCTAAACTAAAAGCAGGCGACTATCAAAGTGAATTTGTATTTAAAATAGATTTACCAGAAACTTCAACATATAAACTAAGTTCAGATTATAAAAAATTATATACAACAACAATATTTGATTATAGAAATTTAAGACAAGAAATCGGCGACAAACTTACTCTTTCAGAGATTGAACTATTACAATCTCCTAAAAATTCTAACACAATAGATTTGTATGTTGACGGACAAAAGCAAATAGGAAACTATACATTTGATAGTGTAGACAATAAAATAACAATGAATGAAGCAGTCAGCGGCAACATATATGTTGACTACTGTACTGACACATCAGTCATATTTGACGGTCAAGAAGTATATCAACGAATCAATCCGTCAGTTGAATATAATGTAGACAACAAATCATATTATGACACAGAGATGACCTACTCTCTTGTTTTTGAACATCTTGTTCGAATCATTGAAACTGTAGAAAATTTAACTGGTAGTCCGTTTGCTAATAATAATTATAGAAATATAGGCACAAATACAGACAAGTTAAGATATGCGAATCAAGGTAGTGTACTTATTAAAAACACAGTTGATATCAAAGAGGCATACTTCGCACTAACACGAGATGATTACGACCCTATCAAAGCAACAGAATTTTTATCTGGCGCATATAACGGTTACAAAAACAAATTACTAACAACAATTATTTCTATTTTAGAAACAAGTGCGAGTGCGACTAAAACAGATTTAGAAGTTCTAGAAGAAGCAATCAGTATTATTTCTCTCGGAAAACATTCAAGTGTAAGTATTTTTAAAGATAGTGTTATGTTAAATTTTGGTGATAATCATTCTCATTATCAAACACTTAATGCTACCGTTATCGATGGCGCAACAGAACAAGTTATGCCGTCATTTGATAATACAATACTAAATGATAAAGATGCTGTTATTATTTTAAACACTGTGGTTCAAAGATTGAATGTAGATTATACATTAACATCAGGCGCAACACATATAAACTTTGCAACAGCATTAGCAACAGGCGATACATTAACTGTTAGACATTATACTAATACAAAAGAAACTTTTATCCCGCCAAGTGCGACAACATTAAATATTGCACCGGCATATATTCCACAGGTCATTACAGATACAGGTTATAGTCCTTCAGTATCATTCATTAGAGGACATGACGGGTCATTGATACCTGCTTACGGAACAAGAATAGATGATATACTTCTTGCATTTGAAATTTTAATATTTAATAATACAACAGATGTGACTGTTGATGGATATATCGGAAGTGCTGATATTGATAGCATGAATTATGGATTATACGACACATCTGGTGTTGACTACTCAAATGCTGAAAAGAAATATATCATGTATCCTTTCTTTAAGAAATGGATGATGAGAAATAACATAGATAGTTTAGACAATGATTCTTACGATGCAACAGATTACAAAACTTGGAACTATCGAGCAAAGAACGAAGACTCAGCCGGTCATTGGAGAGGACAATTAATATACGCATACGGAACAGATAGACCTCTACTAGAACCTTGGAAAGCAACAAAAGTATCACAGAAGCCAACAAATTTCGATTCAACATATGGCACAGATTACACCACAGTTGCATTTTGGAATTTATTAATATCAACTAATTCTTTAACTTGTCCAGTTCCCGTTGACAGTTCTGGAAACCTAAAAGAACCAAACGACTTATTCTTTGACAGTGCGATAACATCAGATGATATAGTATTAATGGACCAGGCATGGGAATTTGGTGACAACTCACCAGTTGAACTAGCATGGACTCGCAGTAGTGAATTTGCTTTTGTTGAGTTTATACTAATGTTGTTGTCTAATCCTTTTAAAATAGTATATGATTATAGTTCTCAAATAAGAGATATTATTACCTATTCTAATAAAAATGAAGGCATTGATACTGATTTAGTAGTTACTAATAAGGACAACTACTCATTCAAGTTGGGTTCAAAGTTGGGTGGATTTGTTAACAACTTTAAATTACAAACAGAAAACAATTCATTATCAAATAGTAGATTTACTGAACTACCGACTGACAACTATGACTTAGTTATTCACGCTGGTGTACCAAATAGAAGTGAATTCTTTAGTGCTATTGTATTAGAAAAAGTATCATTAGACGCATCACATCCAGTTTATGCTCTTGCCAACATAGCAGATTACTTCAAAGGTCTAATTGTTTTAAACACAAGTGATGGAAAATACTATAAAAGAAGGATAGATGGGGTCTCAACAAAAGAGTCTGGCGCAGTAGTCAACTTTGATTATAGTTCGTGGACACTTATATCTCAACCAAAAACTAGTAAGTTCGGTTTCAAAGTACATGGATATGACGAGATTAATCCTACATTCTATTCAATGGGTTGGGACAAAGCAAGTGGTGAGAAAACATTCTCAACTGCGGGAGACAAATTGCATTTAAAACAATGGCAGACTGGAGAATATTACAGATTAGATTCATATATATTGTGGAATGATACTCCTTATGTTTGTCTTACAAATCACACAGCAACTACAGTGTTTGATGATAACATTAAAGATTGGAAAGCAGTAACAGAATGGCCAACAACAAACAAAACAGAAGCAAAAGGTTACAAAAAATTAGTAGACGATACTATAAAGAATTATAATTATGGAGATATTTTAGAATCAGTAGATGATGTTGCTCATTTAATAATGGGTTACGAACACTATCTAGGATTAGTAGGATGGGAATTCACAGACTCAGATGAATTCGGAGATGTTATAAATTGGGAAAATTTATTATACAAATTCTTAGAATGGCAATCAGAAATACATGAAGTTGGCGATTTCATCACTTTGACTCCGTTATTAACTGGTGGTAGTTTTGATACAACATATGGTGTTGCTAGTGTTGCCAGTGAAACCTTTAAGAATTATTATAGAGTAGTAGACGCATCTGGCAGACTTATACCAACTACAGAAATTGATTTTCACACTGATGGTTCGAAATTAACATTCACAAGCACCGTTCCTGTTTACGGAATGAAAATAGATATAAGAGATATCGAACATGCTTTTATTGTTGATAGAACAGACAGTTATGGAGATATTATATACGATCCACACTCGCATACTAGAAATCTTAGAATGCAAATTGATTGTAACAGAACAATCGATTGGGATGGAACTATGGCTGTTGATGGATATCTTGTAAATGATAATCAACTAATACCAAACTTTGACACAATGATTGAAGAAACTCGTTACTATAGAGATACTCTCACTGACCAAGGTCTATCGACAATCAATAAATTAAAATCAAATCATTACGGATATACAACTAGAGCATATCTATCAAATCATGGTGTTGAACGTGAATCCCAATTAGAATTTTATAAAGGATTTTTATCCTACAAAGGAGCAGTCTCTAGTATTAATAAAATTATTAATAATAATGGAAACTTTAAGAATATTACACATGCCGATATATGGGCAATTAAATTAAGTGATTACGGACACGTATCATCTCAACTCAAGATGGAAAAAGATGTAACAGTCAATGATATGATTAGTGACCCATTCTTAATAGAATACGGCACTACAACAAATCCACTTCTTACTGATACTACAAAAAATGACACAGCAATAAAGACAACAGGATATGTTGATGCCTCTGATGTAAACTATGTTACTAGCACTCACACTGCACTAACAGATTTGACAGGCTCATCACTATATGAAGGAGACACTGCTTGGGTACAATTTGATACAGACCGAGATTGGGACGTAGTTCGACTTAGTGAAGTAGCAGAAATAAGTTATGTTGGCGAAACTTCTGACAATCAACTCTACATTGGATTTCTTACTGAAATAGATTCTTCTTATGATGATAAAGCAGTTTATATAAAGATTGCGAATGATGAAATAGATCCTACTATAGATGGATATTATTTGCTTATTGCAAATGGAACAAAAACTGTAGACGGAACAATCATTTACGAATATCTAGTATTTGAAGAAGACTTTGAACCCTTGGTTGTTGAAATAGACTCAGCAACTACTAATAGCATATTTGTTCCAACCAACACAGATTCAGGAGTAGAAGCCATTGGCTCAGTGAGTAATCCTATAATTCTTAGTGGTGATACACTAGTTATTGATGGTACTAGTTATTCTTATACGCCAAGTGGCATCACTACATCAGGTATTACAATACTCGGCACAGTTGCAAACCCAGTAGTATCAGAAGGAGAACAAGCAAGATTTGTTATATATAACGATAGTGGATTAGTTGAGAATGGAACAAACACTACAGTCACATTCTCTGGAACTGTTGCAACAACAACGGGCGCATTTAGTTCAAATTATGATGACAAAGTAACCATTGACGGCACAACATTAACAGTAGACTATAGTTCAGTTGCGGGCATATCACTAACTTCAACGGCTACAAAAAGTTCAACATTAACAACAGGAATCAATGGTTTAATCATTGATTCTTTCTTAGAAAGTTCAACATTAACAACAGGAAACACGGTTGTCATTGATGGAGTAACAAAGACAGTAGCAGACTTAAGTGTTACGGGTAGCATTGACTTATCAGGTTATACAGTACCGATAAACAAATCAATACAAATTAATAATGAAACTATAACTTTTACAGCGGCAGATGACCTGACTGCAATTGTTGATGCAATTAACTCGGGCTCTACTTATGTGTTGGCATCACAAACAGGTGCGGGCGAATTAGTTATAACAACTTCATCGCCTGAGTTAGATATGTCTGGTAGTGCATTACAAGATTTTGGTCTTTCTACTACTACATTATATTATGATTCAAAACTAGAGAACCTAGCAACTGACCTTAATACAATAACTGATATTACTTGTAGTGTCGGTGCCTATATGACCATAGCAAGTTCTGGAACTCAAATGATTATTTCTGGAACAGCATTAACTGAATTGGGAATTACAGCAGGTACTTACTTATCCAATTCTGATCCAACTATAAACAGTGTTGCTGACCAAATAAACGCATTGAATATCACAGGCGTAACTGCATCAGTTGTCACTGGTACAATTAAGATATCAAGTGCAAATCATAACTTAGATATAGTTGAAGTGACTTCTGGTGCTATGAGTAGATTAGGATTTGCGACAACTACAATAGCAATTGATGCCACTGATAATATTATTGATGACTTAAACAATCAGGTATTTCAAGGTGCATCAACAACAGCAACTAAATCTGACAGACAAGTATTAATAACAAGTTCAGAAAGTAGTATAATCACTAGTAACTTCTTGGGCAATCCTCTTTCAGATATAGGAATAACTGCTGGCTCATATTCTAATACTTCAATAGTAAGTGCTAGTGCTGTAGAATTTGCCGCACAAATCACTAGTGCGTCAACAATAGTTGGTAGTGTATCAAGTGACGGCAGAATGATATTCACCAGTAGTGCTGTAAATATGTCATTTTCTGGAACAACTGAAGCAATGTTAACCAAGATAGGACTTTTATTAGAGTATACAAACATAACAAGTGGTTCTAATTTCAAAGCAATGCTTTGGAAATCAATACGATATACACCTAATTTTAACGGTGCTACTTTTAATGATTTTACAACTGCGTTGGGTTTAAACAACACAAGCAAAATATGGGTAGACAGTTATGATACTAATGGTTGGGCTGTGCTTAATTTTAATTTAGGAAATTATTCAGTACATTCCAAACAAGCAAAGCCTATCAACACAGATTTAGTAAAAAGATTAATAGTAAAAGATGGAAACAACTTTATTAATCATTCGTTATATGATCCACTTAACTTAAAAATGCCAGGAACAATTGTTTCTAATTTAGATTATGTTATGTGGCACGACCCTGCGAGATATGACACAACATCCAGTTCTGATATTTGGTTAGATGAAAAACTAGACAAGATATGGTGGGACACAGACTTGGCAAGATTCTATAGATACAATGATTACGGCGATGCTAATGGCAACTTAAACACTGACTATGTTAAAAAATATTGGGGAAGATTAGTAAGCGGCTCTCAAGCAACAGTGAAGAAATGGACAAAATCTAGAACATTACCAGAAGGAACAACAACATATAATACTAAAAAATATTATGATGAAGTTGCTAATAAAGAAGTTACAGATTATTTTTACTGGTCAACTGAAAGCGATGACTGTAAAGAAATTACTATGTTGATTAATTCTGAGGGACCTAAAAATAAATTCTTACCAGTCGGAACAAATAAAGTTATTATCAGTAACAATGCTACACTATATGATAGTGAGACTATAAGTACAACACTAGAATATCAACTAGAAACTGAAAATCATAAAGAAAATACAGATTGGGAATTACTATCAAGTGCTTCAGATTATGTTGTTCCTAAAAAGTTCTTAAATGATATGACTGAATCAGTATCTAATGTTACTATATTAAAATCATATGTGAAAGAACTTACAGCAGACGACCTTGATGATAATCCAAATGTGGGTTGGGCAACAATCGATACAAGTATTGAAGGATTAACTACTGATAATATAGTAGTAACAACTAATAGTGATACTGTACGAGCAAGTTATTTGAGTATTGATGGCACTAATATAAAGATTCACAAATCATCCCACACTATGATAGTAGGTGATATATTAAGAGTTTATAAAGTAGAAAACAAAACAGACAATTGGTTCTCAAATAATACTAGGACTAGAAGCAATTTTGCTTCAATTATAAACAATACAATGAGCAAGAAAATGTTATCAGCATTATATTCTAATTATGCTCAATATTTAGACACAGACGATATTATCTTTAGTCTAAGTGATTGGTATCTAAATGATACTTACAAGACCATAGATTCCTTCTCGTATCTATCAACCACAAGAAATTTTGATATGATTGCTGAATATGAAAAGGGTATAAAATCATTTAAGTTGAAATTACCAACACATGATGAATATTATTTTGAACATGATAATATATTGAAACTAGTTAATAGAAGTAAGAGTGTGCTAAACGTATCGTTTGATAATCTTGTATTCCCCGAAACAGGACATGATACATATTACAACAACGCAGTAGGAATTCAGATTCACGAATTAATGAATTTGATTGAAGATTATCCTGATGTTTCGTTTATTAATGATATATTCTTCACTATGATTAAATATCTTTGGACAGAAAAAACATATCCTTCTTGGTTGTTTAAGACAAGTTACATAGACTTGAATTTATATAATAGAGATTTAAAACAGTATGCTGTGTATCAAAGAGATAGTGAAGAAGATGTATTAGAATATGTTAGAGAGGCTAAACCATATCACACTAAGATAAGAGAAATCAAACGAATACACACAACAGCAGATTCAGTGAATGCGGCCACTACGATTGTAGAGAATATGAATATTACTTTAGACTTTGGTAATAATAGCAGATATGAAGAAACATTATATGATGGTGTTGCTACAACAGATATTCCTGATGGAGAGTATGAACAAGGCGCATTACTAAGAACTCGATTTACTCCAACAGCAGGAACGACTGGCTTTGATACTGGACAAGTAAATATTCCTGGTCGTGAATCAACAATAGTAAGATTACAGACATATCCTGTTGATATTACTGGCGGAGTTGTCGGAGATCCTGACAAAACACAGTTTTATGTCTATGATATGCAAGGAAGAGGTTATAGCATTGATGTGACAGGATCTGGCACTATTTCTTCTTTTGACGGCGCAACTCTTGTTATTGGAGCCAATGTATCGGAATTTGGTGATGCAACTGACAGTAATAAGAAACTGATAGCAGTTGAGAAGGCAGGCACTTCTAATATAGAATTTATGTTGTATGATGATAAAGATAATACAGCACTAAATATCAGTAATAGAAAATTATATAGTGAGTTGGCGTACGAATTTACAAATAACGACATAATTTATGCACTTGATGTGCCATTACAGTTAGTTAGAAACAATGATGAAGAGTTGGTAGAAAATATACTTTAATGGTATTAGAATAGAAGTAAATGAGCAAAAGCATAAATACATTAGTAGATAAATATAAGAAAGAATCTAAGAGGCGGATACAACATGTTTAAGGACTTAATACAATCGCAAGTAATCGGTACACTGAAAATCTATGACAAAGACAGTGGAGATGTTCTTGTACAGAAGAAAAATGCAATTCATCCTGGAAATATGGCATATGTCCTTGCTTCAGCACTGGCTGGCAAATCAACTAGTGTAAATAGTTCAGGAGACGCACCCCATATCAATTGGATGCAATTCGGCAATGGCGGTAGTGTATCTACAACCACACTTTCTTATAAGTCTCCTAGAGTAAATTCTACATATGACGAATTGGCTATCACGGCAAGCAATTCATCATTATACACACCAACGTATGAACAATTAACAACAAATACCGTGTATTTCCCTGGCGAGGATATGGGGGCTGGAGAAATAGTACCAAGTAATACGGCAAAAGTGAATTTCAGTGTGAACTTAAATCACGATGATTATGAAACGGCTGTAGGAACTTCGATACCACAAAGCGATACGGCAGTAAATGATGCCTTCACTTTTGACGAAATCGGATTACTGGCTGGTGTTACCGATAGTGGTCACCTAACTAAAGAAAAAACATTAATGTT
>Ga0187833_10004843_pt1 | contig 12974 bp, 12 predicted proteins | sample ETNtaG_37_FD_167968 | JGI IMG/M metagenome (GOLD analysis project Ga0187833, IMG submission 167968) | Marine microbial and viral communities from oxygen minimum zone, Eastern Pacific Ocean - ETNP2014_SV_400_PacBio MetaG (Illumina Assembly) | ecosystem: Environmental > Aquatic > Marine > Hypoxic... | reverse complement strand
TTATTGTAAATTTTTACCCTTTCGAAAATGTTATAAAAAAAAATAATAGTTTTAAAAATATAATTGAAAATATTGATATCGGTGGTCCTACTTTGGTTAGGGCAGCAGCCAAGAACTTTGGTGATGTCTTGGTAGTCACAAGTCCAATAAATTATATAAATATAATTGACGAAATAAATAAATACAAGGGTTCAACATCTTTAAATTTCAGAAAACAAATGGCTATAAATGCATTTAATGAAATTGCAAATTACGATTCTATAATTGCAAATTATTTTAATGACAAGTTTGATGTTAAATTTCCAAATAAAAAAACCTTTACTGGAAAATTAGTCGAAAACTTAAGATATGGTGAAAATCCACATCAAAAAGCTGCAATTTATTCCAATGAAAATAATTTAAATATAAAACAATTACATGGAAAAAAATTAAGCTTTAATAATTATAACGACATTTTTTCTGCTCTATCAATTTCTAAATCTTTTGAAAAAAATAACGGAACCGTGATTATTAAACATGCAAATCCTTGTGGAGTTTCAATAGAAAAAAATAATCTAAAATCATTCGATTCAGCTTTTAATTGTGATCCTGTAAGTGCGTATGGAGGAATAGTATCGTGTAATTTCAAGATTAATAAAGAATTAGCAAAAAAACTTAACCAATCTTATTTTGAAATTATCATTGCAAATGAATTTGAAAGAGACGCTTTGAAAATCTTAAAAAAAAAGAAAAATGTAAGATTAATAAATGCGCAAAATTTTCAAAACAAAGGTAATTCAAACATTCATTTTTATAAAAAAAACTTTTTATATCAAGATTCGGATGATTTGATTACTAATAAAAAAAACTTAAAAGTAGTTTCTAAAAAAAAACCATCTAAATACGAAACGGAAAGTCTGATTTTTGCATTTAATATTTGTAAATATGTAAAATCGAATGCAATAGTATTAGCCAAAAATAAATCAACAATAGGAATAGGTTCGGGACAACCAAGCAGGTTGGATAGTTGTGACCTTGCGATAAATAAAGCCAAAAGATTTCAGTTTAGAAATCTTTTAAATTCGGTCGCTGCATCTGATGCTTTTTTTCCATTTACAGATGGCCTTGAAAAATTAATTCAGTCAGGAGTTAGTGCGGTTATTCAACCTCAAGGATCAATTAGAGACAAGGAGATAATAAAATTAGCTGACAAAACGGGAACTGTCTTGATTTTTTCAAAAACTAGACATTTTAAACATTAGAAATATTGTCAATTTTTGCTGCTAAAATAAAATCGTTTTCCGATAAACCGCTAATTGCATGGGTACAAATTTTGATTTTAGCATAACCCCACCCAAAACTAATATCGGGATGGTGACCTTCTTTTTCTGAAATATCTCCTACTAAATTAACAAACTTTTGGCTGGATAAAAAGTTTTTGAATTTAAAATTTTTTTTTAAATAATAATTACTTTTATCATTTTGTTTTACTTCCCAATCATTTATTTTTTTCAAGTATTTGTGTATCTCAAAATAATCAAAAGCTGAAATATTTCCCTCGCAAGGAACACATTTTTTTTCTGAAAGTTGTGTCATTGTTTGGTTTTCAAATAAAAGTTTACTTTGTAAAAATTTTAAATAAAATTTCTGGTATAATTTTGTAAAAAAACATAATTATTGACCAAAATCTCGGAACATATAACGTGTTTTTTTTGGTTTTATAGGATTTGAATATTTCATTTCCAACAAAATCAACACTTGCAACCATTATTTTAGGTAAATCTATGTTTTTATTCATTTTAGTCTCTACCCAACCTGGCTTTACAGTAATTACATGAATTCCATTTGAATAAAGTCTTTGTCTTAAACCATCTAGATAAGAACTAAATGCAGATTTTGATGAACTATAAATAGAATTCTTTTTTTTTCCTCTATCGCCCGCTACAGAGCTAATGCCAATTATAGTATCCAATTTTTTTTGAATTTTGTATTTTATTAAGGATTTTTCGATAAACATCATTGGATATACATAATTAATACTGGCTATTTTCTCATAATTTTTCTCATTTATTTCCGCGTATCCAACAGCAATCAAAATAATGTTTGGTGATTCTAAATTTTTATCAAAAAAATTATTTACATTGTGTTCATTTAAAATATCTAGGAATGTAATTTCACATTTAACTTTATAAAGATTCTCTATTTCTTTTTTTTTAATTTCAAGTTGAGAAGTATTTCTTGAAGCTAAATGTATATTATATTTATTTTGCGCAAACACTTTTGCTGTTGCGTATCCAATATCTGAATTTCCACCAATGACTAAAATTGTACCCATGTTTAAATATCTATTCTATGAAATTGAAAAGAATTTATTAAATTTAATGGATCATATTTATTCTTAATTTTTTTAAACTTACTATAATTACTATATATTTTTTTAAAGCATTGCCCAGTCATATAATGAGTCTTTTACTAAATAAATTTTAGTCTTATGTTTTTATAAAGTTGAAACATTAAACTTATTGATTTTATTTTGTTCATTTCAATTTATAATACATGAATTAATTAAATAAAAATGGAAAAAACTATTACTTTTTTAATCAATTTTATAGACAAATATTATCACCAAAAGAAGATTTATAATTTTTTAAAAAATTTTAAAATTAAAACTATCCTTGATGTTGGTGCTCATAAGGGTGAATTTTTAAAATCAATAAAAAAAATAGAAAATTTTGATAAAATTTATTCTTTTGAACCACAAAAAAAAATTTATCAAAATCTTAATTTACTTAGTGTAGAAAATAAAATATTTTGTTTTAATTTGGCTCTAGGTAACAATAATGAAATTAGATGATTTTTGTAATGATCATAAAATATTTAATATTGATCTATTAAAAATTGATACAGAGGGTCATGAGAAAGAAGTCTTAGAAGGTGCATTAAATTTGATTAAAGAAAAAAAAATTAAGTATATCCTTCTAGAATTTCATTTATCTAAGATGTACAAAAATTATTGTACAAAAGATTTGGAAAATTTTTTAGATAATTACAATTTTAGATTATTAAAAAAGTATAAATTTCCTTTTCTTTTTTTTGAAGATAGAATTTACGGCCTGGATACAGAATGGCTTTTTTATTTAACAGTAATTTTAAAAAAAAATAAAATCATATCTTTCAATGTCAATAAAATATTTTTTATACTTACTGTTGATCCGGCACTAAAGGTTCTTGGAAATGTTTGTATCCCTACTTCACCCACTTTATAACCTGCCAACCCCGCTTTTATAGCTAGCTCAGCCCCTATAAATGGACTATTTGATTCCAACTGAATGTTTTCAACTAACTTTCTGCTAACAAATCTTGAACCGGTAGATATATCTCGAAATTTTATTCTAAATATTAGTCTTAAAATCGCATTGTATATCCACGAAATTATTATTCTACTAGTACTATATTTTTTTTTATATCTATACGTGATTACTAAATCACAACCTTTGCTAACCTTAAGTAATCTAAAAAGATCGTTAACATCATATTCGGCATCTCCGTCGATCATGAAAATCCAATCATTTTTGCATTTCTTTAAACCTGTTTTTAATGCAGCTCCATAACCTAAATTTTTTTTGTGGAAAAAAATTTTTATATTAGTAAATTTTTTTGCAACTTCCTTGGCTAATTTACCGGAATTTTGTGGGCAACCATCATCAATAATTATTATTTCATATTTTCTTTTTAATTTTCTTAATACATTAGAACTTTTTGTAATCATGAGTTTAACTGTACTTTTATCTTTATAAAGCGGAAACATTAAACTTATCGATTTTATTTTGTTCATTTAAATTTATAAAATTTTATATTATTAATTTTTTTTTATGACCGGTAATTAAATAGTTTTTTCATTAATTTTAAATTAAAGAATATTGTTAATCCGAAAAATACAGACATCATTGCAATATCAAGAAATGCCTTAATGTAGAGTAAATTATAAATTTTTTTAAAAAAAACATAATAATTAGTAAAATAAAAAATAATTAATCTTAATATAATAAATAGAACAAAATACTTAAAAAATATTATCTTTTTATTATCTTTTAATTCTAAAATTAATGGAAATAAAGTGATAAGGAAAATTTCTCTATAATGAATGTTTTGTGTGATTAAATAAACGGCTATAATTAAATTTGAACCCACTATATACAATCTATATTTAAAATTATTTTCGTCTAATTCTATATTTTTTAAAGTATTTCGAAAATATTTATAAAATGAAAATGAGAGTATTGTAAATATTGATAATGTGATGATTAAAATCGTATTAAAATCATATTTTTTAAATTTACTTAAAAGTATTGCAAATGATTGTATGGAAAATTGATTTCCCCACGTCGGTAATACTGCATTTAGTTTATATCTAATTAAGTCAAAACTTTCTCCTGATAAATGCATTAGGCAAGTAAGTGTAGAAAAAAAAATTAAAATTATAAATATATTTTTATTAAGACTCCTTTTTCTTTCTACAACAAAATTTGTAATTAAAGCAGCAGGATAAAATTTTAATAAAGTAACAAAGTTTATTATAGAAAAACTTAAAAATGGCTGATTGACCCTAACCATAATTATTAATAATAAAAATATAATCAGATCGATATTGCATCTTTCTAAAACAAGTAAAACTTGCGGAGAAAAAACAATCAAAATTAATAATGCAATGTTTGGGAAATTTTTCCAATCAATTAATTTGGTAATTGTATAAATAAAAATGGAACATAGCGTTAATGGAAAATAAAAAAAATAAAATTTTTCTAAAAATTTAAAATACGGAATATATAATAATATATTTCCTATATTGAATATAAAATTATCTTTTCCAAAAAGTGGGCACGCATCATACGACTTAATAATATCAAAACCTAAATTCTTACATATGCCATTCTTAATTATCCAAGCCCAATCTGCAAAAATATGTAATCGTCCTTCTTTAACAATGGGAAAAAAACTATGAGAATAGATAATGCCAGACTTCCATAAAAAAAAAATGCAAACTATGAATATAATAGCGATTGCTATATTTTTATTAAAATCAGATTTAATCATTTATGAATAAATCTGATAATTTGTTACTAATAAGTTTCCATGTGAAATTTTTTTCGATAAATGAAATTGCTTCATTTTTTTTTAATAATGAATTACGTTTTTCAATTAAGTTCGACATATTTGATATTAAACTTTCTAAATCAGGTTCAATATAGTTTTTACCATCATTTAAAGTTTTTTTTGTACCCTCAATCTTTAAAACAAACGAGGGATCATAGTAATCATCAGTGGAACCTCCGGAAGTTAATATTGCAGGTATGCCGCAAGCTGCCGCTTCTAGGGGTGGCATATTAAATCCTTCAGCTCTATAAGAAGAAACATAAGCGTCGCAAGATCCATATAATTCGCTTAATTCTTTTAATGTTAAATTTTTGGAAATAACTATTATATTTGATAACACTTCGTCAGTTAATAAATTAGGAAATTTTTTTTTAGTAATAGAAATATAATTTTTCGCAGTTATTTTGTATAAATTTGATTGATCTTTTAAAATCAATTTAGCAAAAGAGTATTTTCTTTTAATCTCGGAAAAAGCTACTAGCAATTTATTTATACCTTTGTTCCAAGTCATTGCACTAACATTTAAAAAAACAAAATGATCATTGTTTATATTTAATTTTTTTCTAATTTTAATTTTCTTTTCTTTGTTAATTGGTTTAAAAACTTTTAGATCAACACCACAAGGTATAACTTTAACATTATTTTCTTTAAATCCTCCGTTAACAAAACCCATTTTTGACCAGTTGGAAGAGGTAATAACTTTAATCGATTTATTTATGTATTTCTCATTTAATTCTTCGCCCTGATAAATCATGTTATCAATTTTTTGATATTCTGAAGTTCCAAATACAAATATTTTATTTGCATTCCCTCCATGCATTCTATACGGAAATGAAATTCTATATAATATATCAATTTTTAATTTGTTTGATGGTTGGGTTAATTTGGAAATTTTTTCTTCAAAATCTTCTAAACCACTAGAATTATTTTTTTTATTCCATTCCGGGTCAAAATAAGGAACGTCTTTAAAATAAATCTTAAAGTTATCATTTTTTAATAGTTCTCTAATTTGATATTGATTTATCATTGCATAAGAATGATTAATTCCTCGCCAACCTTCTATTAGCAAATTTTGTGAAATATTCATTTAATTGGAGCGGGAGAAGGGAATTGAACCCTCGACCTAAACGTTGGCAACGTGTTCCGTGTACCGTGGAGTATGTCCCAACTATCTCTCGCTCATATACATTACTTCGTAAAACTTAACAATTCAGCTCGTTTAACGTTGAGAATATTGAATCATAGATTGTGTGAGATTTCAAGAATATTAGTGTGCCGATTGTATCCAAAAATGAGTCATTAACGTTCGTCCTTACTTCATTCGAATTCGCACATGGTCCTTGAATAAAATATATTGGTGAATTTTACAAGGGAGAATTTCGTGGACAAAGAATATTCGGGCACAAAAGAGATGGACAAAAAATATGCAAGTATGCTAACGGTAGGTAATATATTTGAAAATGAAAAAAGGGTAAACGCCACGGGAAAGAAATTTCGACCCAGGCGGATGGAAAAATTAAAGCAGAATGACCATAATAAAGTTAAAATATTTAATTGAACGTTTTTTTCTTGCATTAAAGAATGACGGCATAAATGTTGTTTTAAAAAAAATATACAATACTCTTTTTGGCTCAAATAAGATCGATTTAGATAAACTAAACATTGATAAAAATCTAGAATTAGACGACATATTATTAAAATTTGGAACATCTAAGGGTTCTTTAATGGGAAAAAAGACTTATGATATTTTAGAAAAAGATAAGAAAGGAGGAAAATTCAAGAATTACTACGATTGGATTAATAGAGAAAACCCAAGAAGTTTTGAATATCAACTTGGTGCAAATTTTACCCCTTATTACGAAAAATATTTAGGTCACTTAAGACATAAGTCGTTAAAAATTTTAGAAACAGGAGTTGTTAATGGACACTTTTCTGCAAGTTTATACCATTATTTTCCAAATTCAATAATATACGCCACTGATTATGTCGGTCTTTATTCTTTTTTAAAAAAAAATCATTCTTTTTTTTACAAAGGTAAAAGATTGAAATTTTACTCATTAAATCTTATGGATGATAGGGCTGTTAATAAATTCACAAAAAACAATAAATTTGACATAATTTTCGAGGACACTCTTTATGATCAACCTTGGCAAACTACTTGCATAAAAAATTTTTATCCAGCTCTAAACCCTGGTGGAATTTATATCTTAGAAAATTTTGTTAGAAATGACCGAATAACTGACAATGTGAAAAAAAATAACGAAAATTTTGGAAAAAAAACGATGACTAAATGGCTTTTTTCAACACATGAAATATTAAGTTTTATAAAAAACAAAAAAATGTTTAAACATGAAATTCTTAAAGAAGATGTTTTAAAATATATATTAGATACAACAGATAATGTGGAAATTCATTATGGATCAGATCCCTGTTGTTCATTGGTACAAGACCTGGTTGTTAAGGAAATAACACCATACTTTTATTCATTGGGTATACTTTTTAAAAAACCCTAATCAGCTCAACATAGTTTCGACGTGGACTATAGTGTGCCTAACGGGAACGATCCAAGAATAATTGGAGCGGGAGAAGGGAATTGAACCCTCGACCTAAACGTTGGCAACGTTTCGCTCTACCACTGAGCTACTCCCGCTTTGTAAAAAAAACAATATTAATTAACGTTTATTTAAGGTCAAGCTTTCTTTGAAATTTAAGCAATTTATTAAGAATTTTAACAATATTGAATAAATGATACAAGGTTATAAATTCGAATTAATAGTATGCTATCAGCAAATTATTTAAAAATATTTAGCTTTTTTAATAAAAGAATTATCGAAATTATTGGTTTATTAATAGTTTTATTATCTATTTTTCTTTTACTATCCTTGTCCACTTACACACCCGAAGATCCAAATTTTATATTTCCAGAAAAAACAAAAATACAAAATTTATTTGGATTTTATGGAAGCTTTATATCAGATCTATTATTGCAATCATTTGGAATAATTTCATTCTTATTTTGTGTCACTATTTTTTTTACAGGTCTATTTATAATTAGGTATAAAAAGCTAGAAATTATTTTATCAAATTTATTTTATTCGATAATTTATATTATTTCTGGTTCCACAGTCACAAGTATTTATAAAGATGATTCTTTCTGGTTAATCATAAATGGAAATGGGGGATTTGTTGGTCGTAATATGAAAGAATTTATTTATGGCTTTAATGGATCATTTGATCAAAATATAATTTTTTTTCTTCTATTGGGTTTAACAATGGTTTTCTTCTTATTAAGCATCCAATTTAGAATCAAAGTTTTTTTTAGATCAATGAAATCAATTTTATTTTTTATGATGAAATTTCTTTTTTCAAAATTTAAACAAAAACATTCTGATTCCGAAATTAAAGTAAATTTGGAAGAAAAAATTGAAGAAGATATTAAAACCAAAACCATTCAACCAAACTTGCCATTTAAAAAAATTGAAACAAATATTAATATTAAAAAATTCAAGTTACCTCCTATTGAATATTTGAAAAAACCTTCAAAAAATGATTCAAAATTTGAAAACTCAAATAACGAACATGCTAATCCTGAACTTTTAGAAAAAATTTTTTCGGATTTTGATGTTGAAGGAAAGATTAAAAAAATTAGCCATGGCCCTGTTGTAACTTTATATGAATTTGAGCCCGCTCCAGGAATAAGGGTTTCTAAAATAATTAATCTCTCTGACGACATTGCTAGAAACACAAGCTCGCTCTCTACAAGAGTTGCTACAATACCTGGAAAAAACACGGTAGGAATTGAAATTCCCAATCAAATCAGAAAAGAAGTTTTTTTAAATGAAATTATTTCTGACGAAAAATTTAAAAAAAGAGAAATTAATTTACCTATTGCATTAGGAAAAAGCATCTCAGGACTGCCAATTGTAAACGATTTGACTGATATACTACATTTATTAATCGCCGGTACTACAGGATCAGGTAAATCAGTTTGTATTAATACTATTATATTGTCGCTTTTATACAAACTAACGCCAGAAAAATGTAAATTTATATTAATTGATCCTAAAATGTTGGAATTATCAACCTATGAAGGAATACCTCATCTACTATGTCCTGTAATTACAGAGGCAAAAAAAGCAACATCGGCTCTCGGATGGGTCGTTAAAGAAATGGAAAGCAGATACAAGTTAATGACCAAGGAAGGTGTCAGAAATATCGAAGGTTACAATAATAATAATAAGATAGTTATGCCTTATATAGTCGTAATTGTTGATGAAATGTCAGACTTAATGTTGGTGGCTGGAAAAGAAATTGAAAATTATGTTCAAAAACTTTCTCAAATGGCTAGAGCTGCAGGAATCCATCTTGTAATGGCAACGCAAAGACCTAGCGTTGATGTAATTACCGGAACAATTAAAGCAAATTTTCCAACACGAATTTCTTTTCAAGTCAGCTCAAAAATAGACAGCAGAACAATTCTTGGCGAACAAGGAGCGGAGCAATTATTAGGAAAAGGTGACATGTTATTTATGTCATCTGCTAACAGAATTATGAGAATTCATGCGCCATACGTTTCTGAAAATGAAATTGAAAAAATTAATAGTTTTCTAAGATCACAAGAAGAACCTGATTATGTTGATGAAATAATGAATTTCGTTGACAAGAAAAATTATGATCAAACATCTAATGAAAGTGAAAAAAAAGATCAATTATATAAGAATGCAATTGAATTAGTAAAATCTGAAGGAAAAGCTTCTACTTCTTTTTTACAGAGAAAATTACAGATTGGTTATAATAGAGCAGCAAGAATAATTGATATTATGGAAGACGACGGAATAGTCAGCAAAGCAAATCATGTGGGAAAAAGGGAAATTTTGTAGGCTAAAGTTGATTAAAAAAATATTATTTTTTTTAATACTCTTCACCCTTTTTGGTCAAAAATCTTTTTCATTACCTAAAGAAAAAATTATAAACAATTTTAACAAAATAAATAATATTTCTTTTGAATTTCAACAAAAAATTGCTGACAAAATTGAAATAGGAAAATGCTATATTAAGTACCCAAAATTAATTTACTGTCTTTATGATAACAAGAATAAAAAGGAGATGGTTTCAAATGGCAAATCCTTGGTAATAAAAAATAACAGATATAACAAAACTTATATTTATCCATTAAAAACCACACCGCTTGAATATATTCTCGATAAAGAATTTATATTAAATAAGATCAAAAATTCAGAACCAAAAATAAATATCGATAAAATGATAGAATTTTCAATAACCAATGAATCAAACTTTGTAAGTGTTTTTTTCGACAGTAAAACTTACAATCTATCAGGATGGAAAACTACAGATATTTACCAAAACGAGGTTATTTTTCAAATTAATAATTTAGAAAAAAATATAAATATAAACGAAAACCAATTTGAATTACCTCCTTTAAATTAATTTTATATATGGAGCAAAAAAGTGAAAATCAACCCGATCAACAAACAATAGATGAGGTTTTAAATCTATTTAAGTCAGGCAAGCTAAATAAAGCAAAAATAAAAATAGAAAACTATATAAAAAAGTTCCCAAAATCTTTTGTTTTATTTAATATTTTGGGAGCAGTTTTCGCAGATCGAGGTGAATTAGAAGTTGCTATTAATCATCATAAAAAATCTGTTGAAATAAATCCTAATTACGCTGAAGGTTACAACAACTTGGGCATTGCTTTTCAAAAGCTTGGCTTATTTGAAGAAGCAGTAAAAAATTATAAAAAAACACTGAATTTAAAGCCTAATTTTTCGCTAGCTTATAATAATTTAGGTGTAGTTTTAAAATCTCTTAATAAGCTAGATGAGGCCTTGCTAACTTCAAAAAAGGCAATTGAACTAGATCCTAAATTTGCAGATGCACATAATAATATTGGCGCAATATTACAAGATTTAGGCAACTATGAAGAGGCATATAAATTTTATAAAAAAGCTATAAAATTAAAATCAAGCTATTCAGAAGCCTATTATAATTTGGGAATCTTGCTGAAAAAACTTGGTAAAATAGAGGAATGTGTTGAAAATTTTCAGAAGGCAATAACAGTTAATCAAAAAAATAATAGAGCGTACAGTAATTACTTGTTTAATTTAAATTATCTTACCAAATATGATGACAATCATTATATCGGAGAGGCAAAAAAATTTGGGATTAGTTTAAAAAGAATTGATGATCAATTATGCATTCCATACAAATATAACGTTAATCCAGAAAAACTCACCATAGGTTTTGTTTCTGCAGATTTAAGAAATCATCCTGTTGGTTATTATTTAATTGATACTCTAAAATATTTAAAAAAAAAAAATATTAAGTTAGTTGCATATCACAATTCAACAAAAAGCGACGATCTAACCAAAAAATTAAAAGAACATTTTGATATCTGGTATAATATTGAAAATAAAAATGACCTAAAAGTAATAAATTTAGTAAGAGAAAACGGAACACATATTTTATTTGATATGTCTGGCCATACTAAAAAAAATAGATTACCGATTTTTATAAATAAACCTGCGCCTGTTCAAGCAACCTGGATAGGTTATAATGCGTCTACTGGTCTTAAAGAAATAGATTATATTATAGGAGATCAATACGTTACACCTTTAAAAAATAAAAAACAATTTACAGAAAATATTTTACAATTGCCAAATATTTGGTCTTGTCTTAGTAAACCGACTTTTAAAATTAAGAAAGAAAACTCTTCCCCTGCTTTGAAAAATGGATTTATTACTTTTGGAAGTTTTAATAATTTGTCTAAAATAAATGACAATGTAATAGATGTATGGTCAGAAATATTAAAAAGAGTTGAAAATTCAAAACTTTTCCTAAAAACAAAAGAATTGGATAATCCAAAGATGGTTGAAAATATAAGAAAAAAATTCCAAAAAAATGGAATAAGTGCTGAAAAAATAATCACTGAGGGTAGATCTAAAACAAGGGAAGAAATGTTAGAAAAATATAATCAAATTGATATTGCGCTGGATCCCTTTCCCTATTCGGGGATCACTACAAGTTTTGAATCTGCCTGGATGGGAGTTCCATTACTTACAAAAAAAGGAAACAATTTCTATTCCAGAACTGGAGTGAGTATAAATAAAAATTTAGGTATGGAAGATTGGATAGCAAATAATGAAAAAGATTACTCTACTAAAATTTTAAAACTAACTTCAGACTTTAATCAACTTTCACAAACTAGAAAATGTTTAATCAATAAAGTTGATGAATCAACTTTGTTTGACTCTTCTCTTTTTGCTGATAATTTTAATAAAATACTTTGGAAAATTTGGGAAAAATTTAATACTGAATAAATTATTGCATTAAGTTTCATTCTAAAATTAGAATATTTATTAACTAACCATTTTTCCCACTTTTTCACCCCCAAATAAGTGAAAATGTAAATGAGGCACTTCTTGACCACCGTTTTCACCAATATTTACCAGAGATCTGTAACCTTTTCCATTATCAGATAAAGAAATACCTAATTTCTTTGCAACAAAACTAATTCCCTTGATTAATTCACTTATTTCTTTTTCTGATGCTCTTGAAGAAAAATCATCTAAATCTATGTATTCACCCTTGGGTACAACAAGTGCGTGTACTTTTTTTTGCGGATTAATATCGTAAAAAGATAATATATATTCGTTTTCATAAATCTTTTTACAAAGAATTTCACCTCTTAAAATTTTAGCAAATATATTATTTCTATCGTAACTCATTATTCAATTATCTATTTTTTTTTTCTTCAAAACCAGAAGTTCCTTTTCTTTTTTCTAGTTTTTTTTTTATATCATTAAAATCTTTTCCTGAAG
>Ga0187833_10004839_pt1 | contig 12977 bp, 9 predicted proteins | sample ETNtaG_37_FD_167968 | JGI IMG/M metagenome (GOLD analysis project Ga0187833, IMG submission 167968) | Marine microbial and viral communities from oxygen minimum zone, Eastern Pacific Ocean - ETNP2014_SV_400_PacBio MetaG (Illumina Assembly) | ecosystem: Environmental > Aquatic > Marine > Hypoxic... | reverse complement strand
ACTAATTACCGACTGTGATGATGCATATATTTTTGAGATAAATTCCAGTGGTACTATTCAGTGGGAGTATAATCCGAGTGGCGACTATCAGATTCCGCGGGCTCAAAAGTATGGATTGGAGTATTTTGACCATACTGAAGAATTTATTTCTATGGAAATTTCTCACTCTGCTGGATGGAACCTTGTGGGCTTGCCTATTGAAATTGAAGATTCTTCCTATGAAATTCTTTTCCCGGAGTCAGTAGATGGAACCCTGTATTCATTTGGTATGGGATATATATTGGAAACGGAATTATTAGTTGGAACGGGATATTGGCTTCGGTTCACTGACGATGGGATCAGCACTATTACTGGTTACGTTGTGGATAATTTAGAAATAAGCTTGATGGAAGGATGGAACTTGATTTCCGGGATTACCGATCCTACAGTTGTAAATAACATTGGTGATCCTGACGGAATTATTATCCCGGGGACCTTTTATGGGTTTGGTAATTCGTATGAGAATGTAGATTTTTTGGATCCTGGTGAAAGTTACTGGGTCCGAACAAACGGTGCAGGAGTAATTACCTTTTAGGGGGGTTAGTAAATAATTGAGGAGAAATTATGAAATTTGATACGAAAATTGTGAGAGCTGGAATTGAACCGGATCCAACCACAGGTGCAATCGTCCCACCAATTTATCAAACGGCAACCTATGTTTTGCCGGAGGTTGGTAGAGATTTAGGATTTGATTATACCCGTTCTGCTAATCCAACCAGAGAAATATTAGAAAACAATTTGGCTACCATAGAAGGAGGAAGATTTGGTGCCTGTTTTTCCAGTGGGATGTCCGCAGTGGATAGTGTTTTAAAATTACTAAAAAAGGGTGACCATGTAGTTTGCTCCGATGATGTATATGGAGGAGTATCTAGACATTTTAACAATATTTTGGTGAACTATGGATTGACATTTACCTATGTGGATTCATCCAATCCAGAAAATGTGGAAAATGCCATCAGATCTGAGACGAAACTTTTCTGGATTGAGACGCCGACAAATCCACTTCTCAAGATTACCGATTTGAATGCAATATCAAAAATTGCAAAGAAACATCAAATTTTATTCGGAGTAGATTCCACGTTTGCTACACCTGTTTTTCTACGTCCGTTTGAATTTGGCGCTGATATCGTGATGCATAGTACCACGAAATATATCAGTGGCCATAACCAGATCATAGGAGGTATCATTATCACCAATGATGAAAAAATCCACGAGCGGATGAAATTTGTTCAGAAAACTATTGGAGCTGTCCCCAGTCCATTTGATTGTTGGCTTACTCTCCTGGGTGTTAAAACTCTTCATCTTCGGATGCATCGTCATGCTTCTAATGCTCAAGCTGTAGCGGAATTTTTGGAATCACATCCACAGATAGAGAAAATAACCTACCCCGGATTAAAATTCCACCCACAATATGTAGTTGCAAAAGAACAGATGGATGGATTTAGCGGTATGATCTCCTTTGAATTGAAAGGTGGAATCCCTGCAGGAACTACTGTGATGAACAATGTCAAATTATGTTCTTTGGCAGAAAGTCTTGGTGCGGTTGAAACTATGATCACTCACCCAGCTAGCATGACCCATGTGGATGTTCCTGCGGAGGAACGTCATGCTCGGGGCCTCACCGATGGATTAGTTCGGATTTCAGTTGGGATTGAAGATCCGGAAGATATTATAGATGATTTAAAACAGGCTTTGGAAAAAGTGTGATCTTATAGAAATTATTTTAAAGCAGCAAATACCATTCTCCTCGTTTTTTAAGATGATTTATCTGAAATTTTGCTCATTAAGTATTCAGCCATGGCGGTAATGGTTAGACTGGGATTTACACTTAAATTGACAGGAACGATGGATCCATCTACCACATAAAGACCTTTGTATCCATGAATTTCTCCAGCATGATCAATGACACCTTCCACTGAGCTTTCAGACATGACACAGCCTCCCAAGATATGTGCTGTAGTTGATGTATTGAATAATACTTCTGGCAAAACACTGAGAGGATCTCCCTTTACTTTTTTGGCCATTCGTTTCGCAAAGTCATTTGCGATGGGAATATAAGAAGGCACTTTTTTATCTGTATCCCAATGAGAGTTCATTGATTGTCTACCTAGGCGCCACCACCTTGATTTATATTCAAATCGCATATAATTATCTATCTTCTGCATCACCAAAAGGATGGTTGACCTTTGAGCCCAGCCGAATACATTGAGATTTTTTAAGAATTTAATAGGATGCCGTATAATAGTTCCAAGAAAATAGAGAAAACGCGGCCATTTAGACCCGCCTCCAACGAGCAATGTTCCTAGGCCCGCCATTGCATCCTGTCCTTTTCCAAACCGAACTGTTTCGATATGGGTGTGTTCATCCGGATAAATGCCAGAGGTAATTGCTATACCTTTAGAATAATCAATGTCCTTATTTTTTGCTTTTACACCAACCAGTGCTTCACTGTTTGTTCGAACAAAATTACCCAACTGATCCGAAAGTTTGGGCAATGAACCGCTGTTTTTACACTTCAAAAGAAGTTTTACAGATCCCATGACACCGCCTGAAAAAATCACATTTTTCGCGTGAAATTTTTTTTGGGAACTGAATAATTTTGTTATTCTTTTTGTACGAAGTTTATATCCGGACTCGAAACTGGGTTTTACATCCAATACTTTTGTCTCTGGTATGATAGTTACTCCAAGTTGTTCAGCAAGATATAGATAATTTTTATCCAAAGTATTTTTTGCTCCCACCCGGCAGCCTACCATACATCCCCCGCAAAAAGTACACCCGGTTCGTTCAGGCCCTTTACCCTCAAAATATGGATCGGAAACTGTTTTGTTTTCCTTACCAAAGAATACTCCCACCTCATTCACATGAAATGTATCTCCTTTCCTAATATCATTTGCGCAGCTTTTTAATAATTCATCGGCATGGGTGATTTGTTTGCTGGGTGTTGCACCAAGCATTTTTTGAGCGATTTTGTAGTAGGGTAATATTTTTTCTTTCCAACTCTGAATACCCCATGCTGGATCTCTAAGCACTTGATCTGGCGGTATGAGTAAATTATTAGCATACACAAGACTCCCCCCTCCAACCCCAGCACCATGGAGGATGAACACATCTTTTAAAAGTGTCATAGCTTGAATGCCGAAAAAATATAGTTTAGGAAACCAGAGGTATTTTCTGAGGTTCCAATTTGTTTTTGGTAAATCTTCAGTTTTATACCGTTTCCCTTGTTCTACCACCGCAACTTTGTAGCCCTTTTCTGCCAGTCTTAGGGCAGATACAGAACCACCAAATCCGGATCCAATAATAATATAATCGTAGTAAGAGGCCATATTTTTTTCCATAAAAAATTAGGGAAATCCTCTTTATTAGAAAAGAATATTAAGTTATGCACCCATTATCAATTCTATTCATATTCATAATTTCATTCGTAATATTTAGTGTGTTATTTTTGATGGGAAAAGAAATCAATAAATGAAGGGTTTAATTGTACTATGGAGATAATTGAGAGTATAAAGAATCTAGTGTAAAATATTTGAATAATTGATCATGAGTATTTTTTTTTGTAGAACGTTAGTATTAACTCTATATTTGAGTTTAATTCAAATTAATCTTTTAGCACAAATAGGAGAAGCAATGGATAGCACAATAAAAAAAATAGTGAAATCAGATGAAGAATGGAAATGTGATTTGACTAAGGAGGAATTTCATATATTAAGAGAAAAAGGGACCGAGCGTGCTTTTGCCGGGAAGTATAACAAAAATAAAGAACCCGGCAATTATGCGTGTGCTGGATGTAGCTCCTTATTATTCTCATCAGAAAAAAAATACGATTCAGGTAGTGGCTGGCCCAGTTTTTGGGAACCAGCTGAGGAAACGAATATTATTTCGGAGTTAGATAGTAGTCTGGGAAGAACAAGAACTGAAGTTCTTTGCGCTAATTGCGGGGGACATTTGGGACACCTATTCAATGATGGTCCCGATCCTACGGGTCTTCGGTACTGCATCAACAGCGGTGCTCTTCACTTCCAAAAGGAAAAGTCTTCAGACAATATCAAATGAATTATCTGGAATGAATTACTTCCCAAAAGTGATGATTGTTTTTATTTTGTCAGGAATTTTTTCAAAAGCAACTGTCGAATTAAAAATTGGTGAATTGGCGCCCGATTTTTCTTTAAAAGATCAGGATGGTATCATTCATAAGTTATCGGATTATCGCGGGAAACAAGTCGTAATTTATTTTTTCCCCAAGGCTGGAACACCTGGGTGAATTAAAGAAGCATGCGGGTTCCGCAATACATATTTTGAGTTTGAAAAACAGGGAATAATCGTATTTGGAATAAGCTATGATTCCCAAAAAACGCTCAAGAAATTTGAAGAAAATTATAACATTCCTTTCCTCTTTTTGTCCGATAGAAAAAAAGTTGTCTCAAAACAATATGGCGCAAAAGGATTTCTTTTTCCCAGCAGAAAGACGTTTGTGATTGATAAAAACGGGAAATTAAAAAAGATATTTAATAACGTAGATGTCCATAATCACGCTGCCCAAATTCTGAAACTATTTTCAAAAGAAAATTAATTAAATTATATCTGAGAGTAAACTCTCTGGGGAACTCAATTTTCATCAGTAAGGTCAATTTATAAGTTCAAAAATTTAATAGCATGGGAATGAAGTATATAAAAGTATTAGTAATATTTCCATTACTTTCACTGTTACTTGGGGCAAGTATTTCTGGTTTTATTCGGGACAAAAACAATGGTGAGCCTTTGGCGTATACAAATATCATTCTTCTTGAAAATGCTATTGGGACTGCAGCTGATGTAAATGGGTATTATATCTTTCCAATTGTAGATGATGGCAAGCACACTATGAAAATTATGATGATTGGTTACAAAACATTGGAACGGAAATTAACTGTTCAGGATATAAATTTACGAATTGATATAGAACTGGAGCCAACTGCTTTGGATCTTGATCAAGTCACTGTTTCAGCTGAACGAATGCGGTTTGAAAAGGGTGTGGATATCAGTAGAATAAATCTCACCAATAGAGAAATTCGCAGAGCACCTGCGTTCATTGAAGCGGACATATTTCGAACCCTGCAATTGTTACCAAGTGTTAGTGCCAGCAATGATTTTAATGCTGCCTTAATTGTAAGAGGAGGAAGCCCTGATGAAAATCTCATCCTGCTGGATGGAGCGGAAGTGTATAATCCCTACCACATTGGCGGTGTTTTTTCCACATTCAATGCAGACATGATTTCTGATACTGAGTTTCTTGCGGGAGGATTCCCTGCAGAATATGGCGGAAGGTTATCATCAGTTTTAAAAATTACGGCGCGGGAAGGAGATTCGAAAAATGGTAGATTATCTGATACCAATCCAGTAAAAAAATACTGGGATTTCAGCAAAGCACACGGGGATATTAGTTTGTTATCGTCAAAAATTTTGGCAGAGGGACCGCTTTATAATGGTTCCTGGATGATTTCAGGAAGGAGAACTTATTTTGACCAGTTTGTGAATCTATATTACAAATTCAAAGATGAAGAATCTCCTTTTAATTACTATTTTTGGGATACCCATATAAAATTCAAGACCTCTCCCAATAAAAACAATCAATTTATTTATAGTCAGTTCTCTGGAAAGGATGATCTGTTTTTATCCCTAGGCGGAGATGATCTCCCCGGTATTGATTTTTCCTGGAAATGGGGAAATTCGACCAAAAGCTTTTTATGGAAATACATTCCCAATTCCAATTATTTCATAGAGAATAATTTATCCAGAACAGACTACAAATTTAATGTTGACTTTGCGATAGATTTTAACCCTGACACCACTTTAGATGATAATGCTGGCGTATCGGATTCAGACTTGACATTTGATATTGACAATATTGTACAGGATATAGGTTTTGATCAGAAGCTAAGTTATTTTTTTTCAGATGAGTTCAATATAAAAGTTGGTTGGCAGTATAAAGTTCTTTACATGGACTATAATGAGAGTTTTGCAGGGATTAACAGAGTTAATTTGAATTCAGAACCATCAATCACTAGTTTGTATTCAAATAGCATATGGCACCCGACAGCAAAACTGCATATAAATACGGGTGTCAGATTATCAAAATTTAGTCAATACGATGATTATTTGGTTAATCCCAGAATAGGCATAAAATATAGTCCTGTACCGGATTTAGCCCTGAAAGCAAGTTGGGGGGAATATTCTCAATTTTTGTACACCATAAATCAAGAAGATGAATTATTAAGAATAGTTGATTTCTGGCAGCCTATTCCTGAAGGAGAAAAACCCCAGCAATCTGAACATTTTATTATTGGAAGTGAATACTGGATTTCCGAAGGTAACATTTTTTCTGTTGAAGCCTATTTTAAACAATATTCACATATTTATGATCTGAATCCAAAAGCGGATGGAAGTGATATTAAAGGGACTTTGGCCTTAGCAGGAATTGGGGAATCCTACGGGCTAGAATTATTGTATAGGTTACGTTTAGATAAAGTATCGGGATGGATCAGTTATGCCTATTCAAGGATTAAAAGAGAAGTTGATTTAAACTCCGATGGGATTATTTGGGAATCCAAGGAAATTTATCCAGCAAAATATGATAAGCCTCATACATTTAATTCTGTACTTAGTTATCGTTTATCAGAAAAAAACGAAATTGGGTTAAGCTGTATTTTTAGTAGTGGACAGACATACACCCCTGTTGTAGGAAAAGTACATCAGGCAGGAACTGAATACTATGGCAGTTTAGAAAATCCATATAGGTATTTCGGGAATGTCTATGGCGGAAGAAATAGTGGACGATATCCTGATTATTTTAGAATTGATTTGAGTCTGACAAGAAAGTCAAATTTGTGGGGACTCACCGGAAAATGGAAATTTCAGATAGTTAATTTGACCAATCATTATAATGTACTGTTATATAATTGGAATCATGAGGCATCACCTTCACAGGTATCAGCCTATAGCATGTTTCCTATTCTGGTTACTTTTGGCTGGGAGTTTGATATTTAGATGCGTACCAGGTTAATTTTATTTTTTTGGTTGGGTTTATTTGGTCTTTGCTGTGAAAAAGAATTGGATATCAGTGAATTTTCAGATGATTTTTCTTTTTATCAATCTGAACTCAGGGTCGAGGCTCTCATGCTTCCATCTGATAGTACAGCTATTGTCAGGATTGACCGCTCGGTTCGTTTGGATGAAGCTAACCTCTATAATTGTCAAGATGATGACCTAGACTGGAATTACTACTATTGTAATCTCGATTCTATTTCTTATGAATCAAAAAGCGAATGTTTAGAATCCTGTGGGAATGAAACTGATTGTATTTTGCATTTATATTCATGTCAAGTTGAGGAGGAAGATTGTGAGAATTGCAACTGGCCTTTTGATACACTAAAGACATATCCAACCAAAACAGAATGTCTCAGCGATTGTCAGGGGAAATGCTTGACAGATGATGTTGGAGAAGATGGAATGCAGGCATATGACTCAAATGACGATGGTGATTACAATGATATTGGATTTGGAGGAGATATTGCTCCTGATAACGGGGAGGGTGATGGAATCCCTGGTTGTAATGAAAAGAATATTGATGAATATGACGAAATATTACCATCTATTCATTTAGATAGTTTGTGTACAATTATGATTACTCACGAGAACGACACCTGTCATTTTGTCTTCAGTGAAAACGGCGGGGAATTCTTTGATGACGTAAAATCCGGGTTTGATATTAACAATGCCACAACAGTTCTTTATGGTGCCTGGATCCCAGACAAGGAGAATTGTAACGTTGATTTTACTGATTACGATACAGAGTATGAATTCTCCTGCGAATGTGCAGAAAGTTCAGGTTACGGATATTACGGGGAAATAACAGCTACAGACAGAATACGCCGACCTGTGATCTTTTATTCTAATTTTTCAGAGGCAGACATTATTTCTTGTGCGGATACGGCGGAGGTATATAGTTGTCTTGAATCATATCACAATAGTGATACCTTATATTTTGAAGAGAATGATCCTGATGCAAAAATAAATTATGCTTCGCTTTTTGAAACAATCAAATATCAGGCGGTGCAATACATTTATGATAAACTAAACGACAGGTTTGTCTATTATCACGGTCATCCTGATGGTGGGACTGACAATTTTATAAATAATTCAATATGTCTTATGTTTGAGGCCGTAGTTGCAGAGAAATATGATAATGCCAATAAATTCAAATATGATATCTACACATTCTCAGCAGGATTTGAAAATTATTACTTTTTTTCACAGCTGGACCTATCTGATCCAGTTAGAACAAATCTAAGGGATCAATATGGAAATCCGGTAATGGGTGCTTTTGGCGCTATGTCATCTAGGACAAAATATTTTGAAGTGATAGATACATTGCAAAGTCATTAAAACCTACCAATCGTGGTAGTGAAAGCAGATTTATGATTTTTCACCTCTGGTTATTTGATCGTAACAAAAAGGTGATTAGTCTTCCTTAAAAAATATAGAGCAGTTTTATTTCTCCTGATTTATTGACGTCCAGGAGGAATTCCCGAGATAGGATCAGGGAGTTAAGGAGTTCCAACACCATGAACGTACACGAGTTGGGTTCCGAGGTATCCTATTGTCAATGCCATGACAGAAAGCAAACCTAGAAAAGCAAAGGCAAGATAATCTATCTGTTTATTTTCCATTTTCCGGAAAAAGAAATAAATCCAAAGAATGACAAGCACTAGACTGCTCCAAGTAAAAATATCGGCAAAACGTTCATGGAGTTTAAGTTGTTGGATCGTTTCAGTTGGAAAGCCTTTTTCCCCTGCTGAAAGAGCTGCTTTATTACCAGAAAAATTTGCAAGGAAAGTAAATGGAATGCTTAAGCCTAAAAGCCAAATCCCGATGACTCTGCACATCCAGTACGGGCGCCAAATCTGCACGGTATGAAGAAAGAATGCAATACAAATCAGGGCGATAGGAAAGTGGATAATATAAGGATGCAGGATATTCAAAAAGGTATTACCAACGTTTGGATTTGAATGAGATTATGGTCTTTCCCACTGATAAATCGTAGCCCGTAGGGGAATCGAACCCCTGTTGCAGGAATGAAAATCCTGAGTCCTAACCACTAGACGAACGGGCCAAAAAACGGGGCAAATTTAGATTTTACATGTGTTCAAATCAACTGGTATCATCCAGCATTTAGCTTTTTTGTTTTTTGATGGGGGAAATTTCAATTCCATCGAAAGAGCATTTTCTGTCGCTCAAGATATTTTCTTTTTTCAAATTCTGTTATGTTAAAAGTTAAATATTATTTACTAATCAACAGTATATTTTATACTCAGGTATATATTATAAATATAAAACTTGAATACTGATTAGTTGTGCATAATTTAATTAGAGGGAAGTAAATGAAACTATATTCATGGAATGTGAACGGAATCAGAGCTGCAGAAAAAAAAGGATTTCTGGATTGGCTGCAAAAGACTCAACCAGATATTATATGCGTTCAGGAAACTAAAGCTGCAGTGGATCAATTATCTGATTCGATTTTAACAGATCATGGATATCATGCATATTTTCATTCAGCCGAGAGAAGAGGATACAGCGGTGTGGCAACATTTTGTAAAACTGAACCTCTTTTTGTTCAGGAAGGATTGGGTATAAATCGTTTTGATAGTGAAGGCAGGGTGCTGATTACGGAACATCAGTCGTTTCTACTCTACAATATTTATTTTCCTAATGGGCAGAAAAATGATGAAAGGCTTCAATATAAACTGGATTTTTATGATGAACTTCTTCCCATTATCAATGAACAGGTTGAATCCGGAATACATGTGGTTGTGACCGGTGATTGGAATACAGCACACCATCCTATTGATTTGGCTCGCCCAAAGGATAACATCAAAAACTCTGGATTTACGCCAATCGAAAGAGAAAAGCTGGACATTTATGTAGAAAATGGATGGGTAGATACATTCCGCATCTTTCATCCGGAACCAGAAAGATATACATGGTGGACTTATCGCTTCGGCGCACGGGGCCGAAACATTGGCTGGCGGATTGATTATTTTTTCGTTAATAGCGGGTTTTCTGAGAAAGTGGTAAATGCAGAAATCCATGAAGAAGTAATGGGATCAGATCATTGTCCCATTTCACTTACATTGGAGTTATGATCGAAAAAGATAAAATTACACGAAATTGGCTGCGGAGATACACTGGAACAGATTCCAATTCTTTCGGACACTCCCATGATTCATGAAGGAGTGAAAACGGAGGAATCCGATAGGAAGGTTACTTTAAAATATGTTGACCTTCATGTCAATTTGGGAATTGAAGCAATGACACGGATCGGGAAGGGAGGGGAAACCATTAAGCACTTTACTTATTGAAGCATCAGGTCAACAGCAATCGCATCTGCAAAGGGAAATCCTCTTTCCCTTAATTTAATTTTCTTTCTATCCCTTTTAATATAATCATTCCATTTATTTTGATGTAGCCTCACATTTTGATTGAATTGGTTTTTTTGGATTTTCGAAAATTTGTCTAAATTAATTCCTGCATTTAAACGTAAACCGAATCCGATCTTTTCATTTGCTTTTTGAATTAAGGTTAGTTTCTCAGATTTAGAAATCGGAGATAATTTCTCATCTATTTTTTTCATGTATTGATCTAGTGAACGAGTATTATTCCATCTACGGTTACCATCAAAACTGTGGGCAGAGGGACCGAATCCGATATAGGGATCAATATTCCAATAATGGAGATTATGTCTACATTCTTTTCCCGGTTTGGAAAAATTAGATATTTCATAGGGGCTGTATTGATGTTTTGATAAAAAAGATCTTGTCAGTGTAAACCAGTCTGCACTTTCACTGTTTCTGGGCATGGTAACCTCATTGGAATTTACCATGCGAAAAAGTTCCGTCCCTTTTTCAACCGTTAAGGAATAAGCCGAAATATGTCCAGGGTTCAATTTAATTATTCGGTTCATATCCCGTTTCCAAATATCTAGTGTTTGTCCCGGAATCCCGTAAATTATATCACAGTTTATATTTTTAAATCCTGCCGTACGGATATGATCAAATGTTTCGAATACCTGTTTGACTGAGTGAGATCGTGTTAAAAATGACAATAATTTCTTGTCTAGAGATTGAACTCCCATGGAGACTCGATTTATCCCTAAAGAATAGAAATCAGTCAATTTTTCCAATGAGGCTTCCCCGGGATTTATTTCTATGGTTTTTTCAGTCAAATAGGAAAAGGAGACTTTTTTTGAAAGCGTTGTTAAAATGGATTCAAGTTGATTTCCGTTTAGGAGTGAGGGAGTGCCTCCGCCGATAAATAACGTGTCAAATATCCAAGGATATTCATCCAATGATGAATGTGAGATTTCATTGCATAATGCTGATACAAATCCATCCGCATCCTTTTTTCTATCAGTAACGGAGTAAAAGTCGCAATACATGCACTTTGTCTTGCAAAAAGGGATGTGGATATAAATTCCGGCCTTAGTCATTATTACTCCGTAATTTAGGAGTGTTAACTTGCAAGACCCTGGAGGTCGTCCCGGATCAGAACAAGGATCGCAGATTGGGGTACTATCAAATATGCTTGACTCTCTACTTTGATCTCGATTGCAGCTTTATTCAAAAATAAGGCATAATCTCCCAATTCTGCCTGCGGTGGAATATATTTCAGTTTCTTTTCCCCTTGCCTCCAGGGTTCCTCGATATTTTCATCGGGATTTCCCAATGGGATTCCAGGACCAACTTCGACAACAATCCCGCCACGCACATCCTGTTTTTCCAGAACACTTGCAGGCAGATATAACCCCGCAGCAGATTTCTTCTCACCCTCATCTGGTCGAATTAATATACGATCACCTACAACAATCACTTGTTTGTTTTTACTTTTCATTTTCCGTATGTTCTAATATTAAATAGAATTATTGGATTTTGCTATTATTGTATGTTGACAGAAAGAAGCAGGGAATTTTCGATTATCTGTGATGTTGAAGCAAATTAGGGTAACCTCTATTTTCTCTGTTTCTCTTGTATAAATTAGTTTGAATTTAAACACTGTGATGCTCACGTAATTTTATGAAAACCCCCGTATATAAAAGATTGGCAAAACTGGTTTTACGGTATTGGCCTTACCTGTTGGGTTCCTCTTTAGCTGCTTTGGCTTTTGTTACACTAAACAGTTTATCAATCTGGTTAACAGCTTCTCTGGTTAACAACATTCTCAACGATTTTGATTCCATCTCTAGGGAACAATTAGCCTGGGCCCAGGCAGACCAATTAACCTTGAATGAACGTCTTAAATATATTGCAAATCAACTTATTCTTCAGGATTCTCAGTTAGCTTCTTTAAGGCGTCTTTGCCTAATTATTTTTGGTGTGTTTTTGTTCAAGAATATTTTTCTCTACATCAAGAATATTTTGGTTTCTTATGTGCAGTTTTCTCTAATTGTACGTATTAGAAATATGCTCTACAGGCATATTCATACCCTTTCTATGAGCTATTTTAACAGGAAAAAGTCCGGAGAGTTGACTTCGATAATGATGAACGATGTAAATGTTATGCAGGATGCATTTACGACAACGTTTCAGAAACTTTTGGTGGAGCCATTAAATATCCTTTTCTTTGGAACAATATTATTTATAATAGACTGGAAACTCTCTCTTGTAGCGCTATTAATACTTCCCCTCGCAGGTTTTCTCTATGTCAGTGTCGGTGTGAGTATCCGGCGCAAGTCAAAAAGAATTCAGGAAAAAATTGCCTCTATAATGGATATTTTGATGGAAGTTTTATACTCCATCAGGGTGATAAAAGCTTTTGTAACAAAACGATATGAGATTCAGAAGTTTGAAAAAGAAGGAAGCCGTTATTTTCATTTACTTTTCCGCCGGGCAAAATTGGAT
>Ga0187833_10004836_pt1 | contig 12979 bp, 11 predicted proteins | sample ETNtaG_37_FD_167968 | JGI IMG/M metagenome (GOLD analysis project Ga0187833, IMG submission 167968) | Marine microbial and viral communities from oxygen minimum zone, Eastern Pacific Ocean - ETNP2014_SV_400_PacBio MetaG (Illumina Assembly) | ecosystem: Environmental > Aquatic > Marine > Hypoxic... | reverse complement strand
AAAACACCAATAATCGATGGTAGACGTTTTTTAGATAAAAAACAATTTGATAAGTATAGTGGTATTGGATTAAATACTAACTTACAAATTAGCGAGATAAATGAATGAAAGTCATTATCCTGGCTGGAGGATTTGGAACACGGCTAGCTGAATACACCAAAACGATCCCCAAACCAATGGTGCCCATTGGTGGCAAACCCATCCTTTGGCATGTCATGCAACGCTATGCCAGTTTTGGACACAAGGATTTCTATATTGCCCTAGGCTACAAAGCAGAAGTCGTTAAAGAGTACTTTCTTAGCTTTAATGTCACTAACTCTGATTGTTCTGATCTTACCGCTGACAAGTTTACCATCCACAATTCCAGCGGTATGGATTGGAATGTGACTCTGGTGAATACGGGACAGGATTCCATGACCGGTGGGCGTGTAAAACGTATACAGCCGTTTATTGGTGAAGAACCTTTCATGCTGACCTATGGTGATGGTGTGGCCGATATTGATATAGGTGCCTTAGCTGAATTTCACAAGAGTCATGGGAAAATGGTGACCGTTACTGCAGTCCATCCTGTAGCCCGTTTTGGCGAGCTAATAATTGATGGGGATTGTGTCAAATCCTTTAAGGAAAAGCCTCAGGTCACCCGTGGCTGGATAAATGGAGGCTTTTTTGTCTGCCAACCGCAATTTTTTGGCCTGATCAAAGATGATCAGACTATCCTTGAAGTAGAGCCTCTTGAGCAAGCTGCTATTACAGAGGAACTTATGGCTTACAAGCACGAAGGCTTCTGGCAGTGCATGGATACAAAAAGAGATAAGGATCTTTTAGAAGAACTTTGGCAAAGCGGTAAAGCTTCTTGGCAAGTATGATAATGAGACAATCAATAAAAGGGAAAGGTTGTAACAAATAATGAACAAATCCATGAGAACTTTGGAAGCACATTTTGAGCTAAAGGATGATCTTGAACTTTTGAATATGATGCTCAATGACTCAAGGAGTCAATCATCTTTATATAATCCAGGCCCCTACTGGGTTACCAAAACAATAAATGCAGCGAATGAAATAAAAAGGTGTGGCATTGCAAATTTTAGAGGATCAACAAATCTAATTGGTTACAGCTTTTCAGACAACTTGTATATAGATATTCGAAATACATATAATCATGGATTGAGAAGACTCATCAGATGGATGATGAAGACTTATCCCTTGAGTAAAATATATGAAGCCCAAGTGCAAATGACTAAATCATACGCAATTGAAAATATTGCTTTTGCGCAAGAAATCATTAATAAGAATGAGAAAACAAGAAAACTTCTCGAAAAATATACTATACCTTATTCGTTATTAGGTGGGTGTTTGAGAAAGGTTATCATAGATGGATATGACTATTCTATTCATTATTTAGATCTTCTTGAGCGGCATGACAATATCAGCTCACGCATCAAATTCACTGATGCTCGCTCAATATTCGAAATTGGGGGGGGATTTGGAGCTAATATACATTTATTGCTTGAAAACTATAAAAATATTAGAAAAGTTTTGTATCTTGATATTCCTCCTAATCTTTATGTCGGAACACAATATCTTAAAGCGTTTTACGGTAAAGCAGTTTTTGACTACAAAGCCCTAGCCCACTTGGATTCAATAAAATTTTCTACAGATGATAATATTGAGATTTTTTGTATTGCACCGTATCAAATTGAGAAATTTGAAAGTGAAGTAGATATTTTTATGAATTCAGATTCTTTTGTTGAAATGCCAAGAAATGTAGTTGAAAATTATGTTGATAAATTCAATGGATTCCCTGGATCAGAAAATGCAGCTGTAGCTTTGTCTACTTATTCTAATTTTGATTTAAACACTACCTTTCATCCAAGTGAGTTGCCAAAATTTTTCCACAATAAAGAGTTTGAGTCTTTAGAGAAGTGTTATTTACTAAACTCCTCGATAAAAAATATCTACTTCTTGTCATCCGGTAAATGATCTTGTTAAAAATAAAATGCAGAATTAATTGTTTCATTGCCTTTTTTTTACAAAGATAGTGAATAAAAAGCTTTCATCGTTGAAAAAATGATACGTCTTTCAAAATCCTGTATTGGTAATGCTGAAAAAGCAGCAGTTCAGGGTGTATTAGATCGTGAGTACCTTGGCATGGGCGTGGAAGTGCAACAGTTTGAGGAAGCATTGTCGGAATTTTTTGGTCGCCCTGCTGCGTGCATTGTTAATGGAACAGCCGCTCTTCACCTGGCCCTGCAGGCCTGTGGAATAGGTCGGGGTGATGAAGTGCTTGTTCCATCTCTCACCTATATCGCATCTTTCCAAGCCATCTCTGCCACAGGTGCCAAGCAGGTGGCCTGTGATATCAATCCCGCAACCTTTCTGCTGGATCTTTCCGATGCAGAGAAACGGATTACACCCAGGACAAAAGCTATTATGCCGGTCCACTATACCGGTGGTGTAGGTGATTTAGATGCTTTATATGCTTTAGCAAAGGAACACAACCTGTGGGTTATCGAGGATGCAGCACATGCTTTTGGGACTACCTATAAAGGTAAACGGATAGGTTCATTTGGGGATATCGCTTGTTTCAGTTTCGACGGTATAAAAAATATTACATCGGGTGAGGGAGGATGTATTGTAACGGACAATGAAGATGTTTTGCAAAAAGTAAAAGACGCTAGATTATTGGGTGTGGAGAAAGATACCGATAAACGTTACTTGGGACAACGCAGCTGGGATTTTGACACAACCAACCAGGGATGGCGATTCCATATGAGTAACATTATGGCAGCTATTGGTGTTGAACAGCTAAAGCGTTTCTCGGAATTATCTAAAAAACGTCAGAAACTTGCTAAAAGATATAATCAATTATTTAATGATCATCCTTCCATCCAACCGGTTCTCAGAAATTACAAAACCGTTGTACCTCACATTTATGTGGTTCGTATATGTGGTATGAAGGATCGAAAACGTATCCAGCAAAAAATGTTGAAAAAAGGGATTCAGGTTGGGCATCACTATCAGCCTAATCATTGGTTGAGTTTATATAAAAATGATGAATCTCAATCACTTCCTGTGACCGATTCTGTTTTCCCTGAGTTGATGTCCTTACCCTTGCATCCGGATTTGACCGAAGAAGATATTAATTATATTGTAACTGAACTTAAAATACTCATTTAAAGTTAGTATGATAAAAAACCGAGACAATGTTAGCAAACCGCTTGTAAGTGTTATTATTAACTGCTACAACGGAGAGAAATATCTCCAAAAAGCCATTGATTCCGTTTATGAGCAAACCTATCAAAACTGGGAAATTGTTTTCTGGGATAATGCTTCCACCGATCGCAGTGCAGATATGGCAAAGAGTTATGATAATAGGCTAAAGTATTTCAGAAGTGAGGAGACCGTACCCCTTGGCAAGGCACGAAACTGGGCTGTTGAAAAAGCAAATGGCAAGTATATTGCATTTCTTGATTGTGATGATATTTGGTATATCCAAAAGCTAGAAAAGCAAATGAAACTATTCTATACTAATCCTCGCCTAGGTTTGGTTTACAGTGATATCTATAACTGTTATAATGACGGAAAAAAGATACCAGGGTCATTATTCTATAATTTTTATGATGGGAATGCATTTAAACGACTGCTCAAAATAAATTTCATAGCATTTTCAAGTGTTGTATTAATAAAAGATTTAGTAGGCGAATTTGGAGGGTTTCCATCTTATTCAATAGCCGAGGATTACGCGCTATTATTACAAATAACAAACAAGCATCCCATTGGATTTGTTGATGAGCCATTAGTAGAGTATTTACACCATGAAAAAAATGTAAGTAGAAACCTTGAAATAACGTTAAAAGAAGTTGAAGAAATTTATAACTATTGGATATTGGAGGGCGATGAGGATGTGAAAAAAATATGTAAAAAATCAATGGGTAATGAGTGTTATGGTTTAAGTCGCAAAGCTCTGTTCCACCTCAATAACAAAATACTTGCAAGAAATTACATTAATGCATCATTTAAATATCAAAGGAAATTGAAATATTTTATATTTCGGGGTTTTATATTTCTTCCTATATGGCTGGTTAAATTGATAAAGAAGGCTGTAAATACATATAATCAAATCCGAGCATAGTATTAAGAGTATTTAATGGCTACTAATTATTTGACGAGAAAAGTATTATTAAAACCTCATGGACAATTTTTATCTTTCTACCCTCAAAGAGTATCACTTATTTAATTCAAAAGAAAACTTTGTTTAATGTTTTGTGTAAAATATGAACTTATACAACTATAAAGATATGGATACATTAAACTTGGATCCAATTACGCTTGTACGCCCAACTTTTGATATTCATGGGAGTGGTTTTATTTACATCGAAAGGGAATTATTTAGTCATATTATTGAGTTTTTATGGAATGACGTTGCTGATGAGCCTTGGGATTATAAATACCTGCGACAAAATTATTTGTTTAGATTCAGCTGTCCTAAATGAATAATCGAATTCTTATTGTAGGATGTATCCCCCCACCCTATCATGGTGTGTCAGTTATGACGGAGAATCTGTTACAGAGCAATCTTTCAAAGAACTTTGACCTTATATTTCATAATATTTCTGATACTAGAAGGATGGCCAACATAGGAACCTTAGATGTACGAAATGTATATTTAGCAGCCTTACATGGAATTAAATTTTTTTATTTATTGATTTGGTTTCGTCCTGATATTGTATATATACAAATATCACAAAATATATTTGGATATCTTAGAGATCTTCTTTTTTTACTACCTTCTCGTCTTTTACATAAAAAAATTATTGTTCACTTGCATGGCGGTGCATTCGATGAGTTTTATAGATTAATGTCAAGGCCTTTACAGAAGATAACTAAATATATATTTAAGGGAGATGTTAGGGGGATTGTATTATCTAACGGTTTAATATCTAAGTTTGCGGGATTAATCCCGGATGATAAAATATTTGTTGTTCCCAATGGGATTAAGGATCTAGCTATAGCTGAAGAAGGAATCCGTTCCCCAAAAACAGGGCTACATGTTCTGTATTTAGCTAACTTGATGGAATCAAAAGGATTTATAAATGTTCTCAATATTATCCCTGAAGTTCTGAAATTATATCCTAACACAGTTTTCACATTTGCAGGGGCAAAGACGTATCAAAGTGAAATGGAAGTTGCAGAGGTTATTGTGGATAAGCATCATCTTGAAGGCTCAGTACATTTTTCTGGAGTAGTAAAAGGTAAGGAAAAGGAATTGCTCTTGAGGGATGCGGATATTTTTGTATTTCCTCCAAGGGATCAAGAGGGGCAACCTCTTGTTATTTTGGAAGCAATGGCTGCCGGTCTACCAATTATTTCAACAGATCGGGGTGCTATAAAGGAAACTATCATAGATGGCGTAACTGGTTTTGTTCTATATTCACAAGACTCCAACGAGTTGTTAGCAAAACTGATGTTACTTATAGAAGATAAAACTCTACGGAAGAACATGGGCACAAAAGGACGAAAAAGATTCATCAAACATTATACATTAAATCGGTGGGTTTCAGATATGAAGGCTGTTTTTACTTGAACAAAAAGATGATTAAATTCGTTATTATTCTCCCCGTTTGTTACAAAATCAACTTTTTTAGATGAGTTTTACAAAACAGAAGACTCTGAAGCTTATGGTTCATAATTTATACACAAAACAAGCTAATTTATGAGGTCTGCCAAGCTTAAAGACAGAAATATCAACAGTATACGATTATTCATTAGGTATGCCAAATACAGTTTCAGATTACCATGCATGTTTACCTATTTGGTATGATCAATCATTGGAAATTACAGTAAAAGTAATTAATGAATTAAAATATGAATAGAGTACTATTTGATTTTTTTATTGGAATTAATAGTGTCCATTAAAATTTTTTTGGAAACAGTTCTAAAACTATCCTGGTTTGGGATAAACTACTCCGATAAAATACTTAATAGAAAGAGGTAAGCTAAATTATGGTGGAAGATATTAAGCTAGTCGAGGAATTTTGGTCAAATCATCCTTGCGGTTCAGATACAGGTGCATCTAAGAAAAGAAAAGAATATTTCAAAGAAATTGAAAGGTATAGATATAGTACCATTCGATCTATTATGAAAGATGCCAGATTTCAAGCATTTCGTGGCAAAAAGGTCTTGGAAGTTGGTTGTGGTGTAGGTACTGATGGGCGACAGTTTGCTAATAATGGTGCTATTTATACAGGAATTAACGTTGATGATGGATCTACGACTTTAGCCAGGGAGGCATTTGAGTTATTTAGTTTACCAGGTACGATTTTAAAAATGAATGGGGAAAGGATGGAATTTCAAGATAATAGTTTTGACCATGTTTACTCCTTTGGAGTTATACATCATACTGCGAATCCGGAATGCGTGGTGAAGGAAATGTTCAGGGTTTGTAAGCCTGGAGGAACCTTCTGCGTGATGCTCTACAACAAATCCTCAGTCAATTATTACTTTGAAATTATGTTTTTAAGAAAGATTTTTCGTTACCTCTTAATGCCTTCGTTCGCTCCAGGTTTTATATCAAAAGTCGCAGGTTTTGATAGGGATAAGTTGCATCGACACAGAGAAATCTTATTATCGGAAAAAATGTCATCAGAAAAATGGATATCAATAAATACTGATGGACCTGATAATCCTTTATCCAGAGTATATTCCAAAAAAGAGGCGTTTGACTTGTTCATTAGCTCCGGGTTTTCTGATCTTCGTATGTATTCTCGATTTTTCGATAAGAATCACTATGGATTTTTAAGCAAAGTTATCTCAAATGACTTTGCAGATTGGGTTGGAAACAGACTGGGCTGGTTTCGAATGGTGGAAGGGGCAAAGCCTTTGGGCACATCTGAATTTTCATAACTCAAGTATATTATTTTGTAAAAAAGTTAGTAACTATACTACACAGCTAATCCATTATTTAATCTCCCTACATTATGAGTGAACCGACTCATATCATGATAAAAAATAGCATTGACCATCTTCTTTATTGGATTGAAGAAAATCAATATGAAAGTTATGATCATTTTGATTTTTGGTCTTCTAAAATAGGAATAAATAGTAGAAGTATTTTTGTAAGAAATAAATTTTTTGGTCTGCCATTGGTTGCCCCCCTTTATTTATTAGATATGTATTTTCCACATTTAAGGAGGTTTTTCGCAAAAAAAAGTCGTTCTGCCGAGGCTATTCCCAGAATCGCTACAAGTTATTTTAAACTTTATCAACTGACTGGGGAAGAATGTTATTTGGAAAAAGGATACACGTTACTTGATTGGCTGAGAAAGAGTGCAACCAAAACTAATAATGGAATTGGCTGGGGATTGCATTTTGATTGGCAAAAAGATATATTGTTACCAAAAGGTACTCCATGTGTTACAATTACTGCTTATTCCGTTGAAGCATTTTTATTAGGTTATAAGTTGTCTGGTAATAATGAATTTTTGGAAATTGCAATGAAAGCAAGTGAATTTGTCGCCAATGACTTGAATTATAGAGAAGGTGCGGAAATGTGTTCATTGAGTTATACACCAATGGATCAGCATTATGTTATTAATGCTAACAGTTATGGAGCTTTAATTTTAAATGAGGTAATACAATATCGTTTTGACGCACAAAAAAAGAAAATTATTGATAAGTTAATTAATTATTTGTTAAGTCAACAAAACATAGACGGTTCCTGGTACTACTATGACAAATATGATGTACCGGATAATAAAAATTTCATTGATTGTTTTCATTCTTGTTTTATTATTGAAAATCTTTTCTTGATATTGAAAACTACTGGAGATATTCCCTTAAAAAGTGCATTAGATAAAGGTTATAATTTTTTTATAAATAACTTTATTAATGATGATGATTCAATCTATCTTTATAATAAATATCCATTTTATCATGGGATTAATGTGGATATGCGAGGATGTGCAGAGTCAATACACTGTCTTGCAGTATTGAGCGAAGAATATCCAGACGCTTTAGAATTGGCGGTGAAAATTGCGAATTGGTCAATAAATCATATGCAAGATAAAGAAGGTTATTTTTATTTTCGTAAATATCGAACACACACACATAAAATGCCATATATTCGCTGGTGTCAGGCACCGATGCTTAATGCACTTACGAAGCTTTTCTACTGCCTCACAGAGCGGAATTCTTTAGATAATACAAAAGGGCAACTTACTAATGATTGATTTACTACTAGTTTATCCTCCCTATCTAGCAAAGTACAAGAACCCTCCCCTGGGACTCGCCTATATTGGAGCAATGGCTGAGGCCAAGGGTATGACCGTCCAACTCATCGACATGGATCCCCATGGGGTTGACTATAACGATCTAGAGTCCATGATCAGGGAGTTGAAACCCTCCGCTTTGGGCATTTCATTCATGACCAATATGTTCAGTGCGGCCAGGAAGGTGTCCTCAATCGCCAAGCAAGTTGATCCCGATATGCCTGTGATTATGGGTGGTAATCATGCCTCGGGACTACCTGATGAGTTACTTCAGATAAACGCAGCTGACTACGTTGTGTTCGGTGAGGGTGAACGAACAATCGTCGAGTTTATGGAGCAGATTTCGAAGGATTCGCCCGACTACAGTAGCGTTAAGGGATTGGCCTACAAAGATGGTGATGAGATTATTAAAAATGCTCCACGAGAACTCATCGATGATCTGGATTCGATTCCGTTTCCGATCTGGAATCAGCTGCCGTACGAAAAGTATTCCGACATGGTTCTGGGGACAGGCGAAGAGCGGCCAGCGTTTTCGATTATGAGCACTCGAGGATGCCCTGCTAAGTGCACGTTCTGTTCATCGCATACAGTTTTCACTCGAAAGTATCGTGCGAGGACCGCTGAGAACATCTTTGAAGAAATGGTTTACCTGTATGAACAGTTTGGAGCACGGCACTTCAATTTTGTTGATGACACGTTTACCATTCAGAAGCCAAGAGTTTTCGAGTTGTGTGATTTGATTATTGAAAGTGGTATACAGTTCGACTGGGTTTGCAACGCACGCGCTAACACCGTGAATCTGGATTATCTCAGAAAGATGAGGGCTGCGGGTTGTATGAATATCTGTTTCGGCGTCGAGTCGGGAGATGCCAAGGTTCGAGACAACATCGACAAATTTGTCACCACTGAACAAATCATCAACTCGCACGCGTGGGCAAAGGAGGCCGGGATGGTCGTTTCCTCATTTTTTATGGTTGGAAACGAGGGCGAAGGTTGGGAAGAAGTGGAAAAGACGATTAAATTCGCCGCAAAGCTCCACACAGATGATGCAGGCTGTTCGATTGCAACTCCTTATCCAGATACGCCGCTTTGGCACCTAGCGAATGCCAAAGGTTGGATTAAAATCAAGGATTGGGACAAGTATCACACATCTCCGCATGTGATCCAAGACTACGTTCCAGTAAGTATAAACGATAAGATGAATCAGCAGGAGATCCTCGACGCATATTATTATGTTAATGCAGCTTTCGCCAAACGTAAACTCCAGACAAAGTATGGCAAGTATTACTACTTCAACCCAAATTTTTTCAGACAAGAAGTGTATAAAAGAATCCAAGATCGTGGAATCAGGGAATTCTGGCAACTGAGTCTTAAGGTATTAAGAGGGATATTATTCGAACCTTCTCCTCAGCAAGCCATGCATCATCGTTAGAGGTCGCCTTCTCAGTCGGAAGTTGTAGTGTAATTGTCATATAGAGGTCTTGAGCCAATTATTTCATCCGCTTACTCTACAAACATTGTTTGAATTAATTGTCTATTGACGTGCAGGCACTTAAGAATTGAATTAAAGGTATAATATGTGTGGCATATGTGGCATTTATAACTATCAAAATAATGAGCCAGTAAATAAAAGGCTTATACACTCTATGAATAATACAATGGTTCACCGTGGACCAGATGATGAGGGATATTATTTGAAGGATTCTTTAATGTTAGGAATGCGACGGTTGAGCATCATTGACGTAGAAGGAGGTCATCAGCCTATTCATAATGAAGATAAGAGTATTTGGGTTGTTTTCAATGGTGAAATCTATAATTTTAAGGAGCTCAGGAATGATTTAAAAAATAAAGGCCACCGGTTTTATACTCAATCAGATACTGAGGTAATAGTTCATTCTTATGAGGAATGGGGTGACGATTGTCTTCTTCGGTTTAACGGTATATTTGGTTTAGCTATTTGGGATGATAAAAGGAAGAGACTGCTTTTAGCAAGGGATCCACATGGGGTAAAGCCGCTCTATGTATTCAATGATGGAAAACGATTGCTTTGGTCCTCAGAAATTAAAGCAATTTTATCTGATTCAAGGGTTCCAAGAGCTGTTGATAGACAGTCTTTAGACCTTTTCCTTACCTTTCGTTTTGTACCTTCCCCGTTTACTTTATTTCAAGGAATTCGGAAAATCCGTCCAGGCCATAAACTTGTTGTAGAAAATAATAATCTCTATGATACTAGATACATAGTTCCTGAAGCTGTGACTAATTATCAATTTAAAGAAGATGATTATATTAATGTCCTACAGGAGAAGCTTGAGGCTTCGGTAAAGCGCCAAATGGTTAGCGATGTTCCTATAGGTGTTCTTCTAAGCGGAGGGATAGACTCAGCCGTGGTTTTGGCTATTATGAGCAGTATTGCTTCTGATCCTATAGAAACTTTTTCTGTAGGTTTTAAAAATGAAATGGATGTTAACGAGCTAGATGAAGCTCGCTATACAGCAGAATATTTTGGTGCAAACCATCACGAGGTTTTATTAGACAGTCTTGATTATAGTGAGTGGTTACAAAAGGCAATATGGTATCTTGAAGAACCAATTGCAACCACTTCCTCTTTGCCTATGTATTTTGTAACAAAATTGGCAAAAGACTATGTTAAAGTTGTACTTACAGGACAAGGAGCTGACGAACCTTTTTGCGGTTATTACAGATACTTCGGGGAACGTTATGGGTATATGTATCGAAAGATTCCTAAAATTATACGGAACCAATTTTTGAAACCAATTGTTGAGTCACTCTCTCGCCAAGAACGTATAAAACGAGCTGTTAGAAGTATGGGGACAGATGAGATTGAAAGGAGATTTGTTCAGATATATTCTGTGTTCAATAAGGAAATGAGGGATTCTCTTTGGCGCTTTGAGCATAAACAAAATATTGATGAATCTGCCTGTGAAGAAATTGTCCACTATTGGCGTAATGGCCTGGAAGACATGGATCCGCTCATTCAGATGTCAATGATAGATACAAGACTGTCCCTGGCAGATGATTTGCTTATGTATGGCGATAAAATGTCAATGTCAAACTCTATTGAGGCACGTGTTCCATTCTTGGATCATGAATATATGTCGCTTGTTGAATCATTACCTGCATCCTTGCGCATTCGTGGATTCACTCGTAAATATATTCATAAAAAAGCAACATCTAAATGGTTGCCTAATCAAATTATCAAACGGAAAAAACGTGGCTTTGAAACACCTGTAGATCGCTGGTTCAGAACAGAGTTATCAGGTTTTGTACAAAGTACGTTGCTCAGCGATAAGTCTGCGTCTCAAAATTATTTTCGTAAAGAATCAATAAATAGTTTGATCCAAGATCACATAAGCGGAAGGCAAAATAATAGCCGTCAATTGTTTTGTTTAGTAAACTTTGAATTATGGCATAAAACATTCATTGAACGTAGTTTTGATTACTATGGATAACATTTATTATTTAATATATACATTAGTCTGATTCTTGGATGACATATGGCCTATCATTTTTATTATATTTTGGAGCTAATCAATGAGTTTATATCAAATTGAATTCCAAGGTTTAAAAATTCATCCATGGACCATGCAAGAGTCCTTGGATTTCATTGAAGTAAATATATTAAAACGTAAGAAGTATCTTCAGCATGTTGTTGTAAACTCGGCTAAAATCGTCTATGCCCAAAAAGACCAAATGTTAAAACGTGCTATCAATAATTCTGATCTGGTTAATATCGATGGAATGGCGGTTGTCTGGGGGTTGAAATTAATAGGATATAATGTGAAGGAAAGAGTTTCTGGTATTGATCTGTTTCATAAACTACTACAATTGGCATCTGAAAAAGGATACCGTGTATATTTTCTAGGTGCTAAATCAGATATATTGGATAATATGATAATGAATCTGAAAAATAAATTTATAGATTTGAATATTGTTGGTTTTTATCATGGTTATTTTCAGAAAGATGAAGAAGAATATATTGCTCGACAGATTAGAGATAGTCGAGCAGACATGCTTTTTATTGGAATTACAAGTCCCAAAAAAGAGTTATTCATTGACAAGCATTTAGAATTTATAAATATTCCATTTTCCATGGGAGTTGGTGGAAGTTTTGATATCATTTCAGGAAAAACAAAAAGAGCTCCCAAATGGATGCAAAAGAAAGGGTTGGAGTGGATTTATCGAATTATACAGGAACCCAGAAGATTGTGGAAAAGGTATGCCTATACTAATACTGTTTTTATTTATATGGTTATGAAAGAGATATTTAGAAAGATAATATAAATGCTCTGGTGTTATAAATACATATTTAATCTGTCGCGAATTATTTATTCTGTATAGGTAACCGACCCTCCCCCAATGTTAACTAACCGTTATAACCACGTCGCCCTGCCTTTATTCTTTTTGACGGAATTATTCCTTTTGTTGGGTATTTATTTACTTTGGGTATTTCTTTGTCCAATGCAGTAATTGACTTATTGATCATCAGTATAATCTGGGCATTGCTGAGTTATCAAATAAAATTGCAATAATTGTTGAATATAATGGTAAAATAAAATTTGATACATCTCACCCGGACGGGACTACTAAAAATTATTGGATGTTTCTCGTCTTAATAATTTAGGGTGGCAACCTTCTATTTCATTGGAGGAAGGTATTAAACTGGCCTACGGTTGGTATTTGAAGAATGTAGA
>Ga0187833_10004835_pt1 | contig 12980 bp, 11 predicted proteins | sample ETNtaG_37_FD_167968 | JGI IMG/M metagenome (GOLD analysis project Ga0187833, IMG submission 167968) | Marine microbial and viral communities from oxygen minimum zone, Eastern Pacific Ocean - ETNP2014_SV_400_PacBio MetaG (Illumina Assembly) | ecosystem: Environmental > Aquatic > Marine > Hypoxic... | reverse complement strand
TTAATATACTCTTAGATAATAGAAAGAAGCATTATAAACACTAGGTTTTTGACGATGAAACAACAACGGGAGAGATGGGTGAGTGGCTTAAACCACAGGTTTGCTAAACCTGCGAAGGGAGTAATCCTTTCCGAGGGTTCGAATCCCTCTCTCTCCGCCACAAATTAATATATGTTTTTTGGAAGTATACCCGCCTTAATTACTCCATTTGAAAATGGCAAAGTGGACTATGATTCTTTTCAAAAAATAATTCAGTGGTCCACAGAACAAGGATCACATGGTTTTGTTCCTTGCGGAACTACCGGAGAGTCTCCGACCCTTAGTCATGAAGAACATAAAAATGTTGTAGAAGCATGTATCAAGATTGTTGATAAAAGAGTTCCAGTAATTGCTGGAACTGGCTCAAATAATACAATCGAAGCAATTGAATTTACAAAACATGCAGAAAAATCAGGCGCTGATGGAGCTTTAATTGTTACTCCTTATTATAATAAACCCACACAAGAAGGACTATATTTACATTATAAAAAAATATCTGAATCAACAAATCTTCCCATAATTATTTATAACATTCCGGGCAGATCAATAGTTGATATGTCAATAGAAACTATGGTAGAGTTATCAAAGATCAAAAACATTATTGGAGTCAAGGACGCTACTAATGATTTATTCCGTCCATTACTGACAAGGACAAAAATAAAGAAAGATTTTTGCTATTTATCAGGCGAGGATGGAACTGCTTTAGCTTATTTAATTCAGGGAGGAAATGGTTGCATATCTGTTACAGCTAACATTGCTCCAAAATTATGCTCTGAATTACATAATCATTGGAAAAATAAAGAAATAGATGAAGCACTTCAAATCAATTTAAAACTAGCAAAAATACACCATGCCTTGTTTATTGAATCTAGTCCTGGCCCTGTAAAATATGCGGCTGAATTATTGAACTTATGTAGTGCGGAAACTAGATTACCTATAGCGCCAATCAAAAATTCTACAAAGTTGATAATTAAAAAATGTATGAATGAAGCTAATTTACTATAATTACACATCATAAATGCAAACAATCGCTGCAAATAAAAAAGCAAATCACAATTATCTTATTAAAGAAAAATTTGAGGCTGGTTTGGTTCTAACTGGACCTGAAGTTAAATCTCTCAGAGTCAATACTGGCTCAATAAAAGAATCATATATTATGGAAAAAAAAGGCCAATTGTGGCTAACTAATTGTTATATAAAAAGATATTCTTCAAGCTTTGGAAAAGAAAATAACCCAACTAGAGAAAAAAAAATATTAGTTAATAAGAAAGAATTAAACAGAATAATAGGATCTTCGAAAAAGGAAGGGATGTCTGTCATTCCATTATTATTATATTTTAATGATAAAGGTCTTGCAAAAATGACTATTGGTCTTGGCAAGGGAAAGAAGAAGTATGATAAAAGATCGGCTATAAAATCCAGAGAATGGGCAAGAAACAAACAAAGGATAGAAAAAAATAATGAAATATAGTTATTTTATTTACATTTTTTTTTAATATCTTTATAAGCCTTCATGGCCAGAATAACCGTAGAAGATTGCGTTGATAAATTTCCTAGTAGATTTGAGCTTGTACTTGTTGCTTCTCAAAGAGCCAAAGAGCTTCATTCTGGAGAAATTCCAACTATTGACAAGGATAATGACAAAAATACAGTTATTGCCCTTAGAGAGATAGCAGATACAACTATTCCTATTGAAAAAATGAAGGAAAATTTGATTGAGGGATTTCAAAAAGTCACAATAAAAGATGAGGAGGATGAAAATTTGGAAATAGAAACATTATTAGAAGAAAAAAACAATGAACAAAATGAAGATTTAATCACAGATTCTAACTCTCAAATAGAAGAAGAAATACAAAAGTTAACTTTAGCTGAAGATAAGGATTTAGAAAAAAAATTTGAAATAAATGAAGATTTACAATCTTCTGTAAATACTTCATCATCTGAAAATGATGAACAAGAATCTGCCTCTTAAGAAGTTTTTTTCTTTAAATCGCACCCCTTTATTAATTCTAGAAATATTGAAACCAGGAATTTATATTAATGAGTTCTAATTTAATCGATGACTTAATAAATAATGTAAAAATTTATCAAGACCAAAAAGAAATTACTAATATATACAAAGCAATAGAATTTTCAAAAAAAGCTCATAAAGAACAATTTCGAAAATCTGGCGATCCTTATTACTATCATCCAATTGAAGTCGCCAAATTATTGTCTGAAATAAAATTAGATAATTCTTCAATTATATGCGGTTTATTGCACGATACAGTTGAGGATACATCAGCAACAATTGAAGAAATTAAAAAATATTTTAGTACAGAAATTGCAGGTTTAGTTGATGGTCTCACAAAAATAAATAAATTTTCTTTAAAAATAAACAATTTAAAGTTCGGAGAAAATTATCGAAAACTATTATTGGCTACTGCTCAAGATCTAAGAGTTATTTTAATTAAATTAGCTGACAGATTACATAATATGAGAACCCTAGATTATATAAAAGATAACAATAAAAAATTAAAAATTGCACTAGAGACACAAGAGATTTATGCCCCTTTAGCTCAACGATTGGGTATGCGTGACTGGCAAGAACAACTAGAAGATTTAGCTTTCAAAAAAATAAATCCTGATGCTAGATCTTCTATAGTAGACAGATTAGAATATTTAAATGCTAAAGATGAATATATAATAGAAGATATAAGATACGAATTAAAAAAACTATTTAATGATGAAGAAGTCAAATGTAAAATTACTGGAAGGGTAAAATCGCCTTTTTCGATTTGGTCCAAGATTAAAAATAAAGATATATCATTTGAAGAATTGTCAGATATTATGGCTTTTCGAATCATTACTAATTCAACAAGAGAATGTTACAAAGCTTTAGGAGTCATTCATAGAAAGTTTTCATACATACAGGGCCGTTTTAAAGATTTTATTTCTTCACCTAAATCAAACGGATATAGATCATTACACACTTCTGTCATTGGACCAAAAAACAAAAGAATTTCGATTCAATTCAGATCAAACGTTATGGATCAAATTGCAGAATATGGCGCAGCTGCTCATTGGAAATACAAAGATCCAAAATTCATAAAAGAAAGTGATGCAAAAGAATATAAATGGATGCATGATCTTTTAGATTTGATGGATAACTCATTATCCCAGGACGAGTTGATAGAAAATTCAAAAATTAAACTATTTCAAAACAATATTTATGTGTTTAGTCCTAAGGGTAAAGTTATGGAATTACCAAAAAAAGCTACGTCTGTAGATTTTGCCTATTCTATTCATTCAGAAGTAGGTGATAAATGTGTGGCTGCAAAAATTAATGGAAAATTACAACCATTAAAAACACAATTAAACAATGGTGATCAAGTGGAAATATTAACCTCTGATTATTCTCAACCCTCACCTTTATGGGAAAGATTTGCTGTTACAACCAAAGTTAAATCCCAACTAAGAAGATTTATGAGATCAAAAAAAATTGAAGAACATATTTCTTTTGGAAAAGAAATCTTATTAAACCAATTTAAAAAAGAGAACATTGAATTTACAGAAAACGCAGTTAACAACATATTAAATGAATTCAACTGTAAAAATGTTGATCAATTATATGAACTTATAGGATCAGGATCAATTACTTCGTCAGCTGTATTAAAAAAAATTTTTCCAGAACTTAAATTTACTTATAAAAAAAGTAATAGATCATATAAAAATCAACCCATTAAATTAAAAGGCTTAACTGTGGGTATGAGCTATCATTTAGCTGGATGTTGTTCTCCAATAGAAGGTGATAAAATAGTAGGGATTGTAACAGCAGGACTTGGTGTATCTATTCATACAGTTGATTGTAACACTCTTGATTCTTACTCTGATAGTCCAGAAAGATGGCTAGATATATCTTGGGAAAGTGATAGTGAAAATAAAGGGCTTCATATTTCAAGAATCAAGATTGTATTAACTAATAAAGCTGGTAGTTTAGGCAAAGTAACAACAGCAATAGCTAATAATAATGGCAATATATCAAACATTCATTTTACTTCGAGAAAAATTGATTTTTTTGAAATTATTATAGATATAGAGGTTCGAGATAATAATCATATAAATAATATTATGGCAGCTTTGAGATTATTATCTGAGATTTCATCCTTAGAAAGAGTAAAAGGATAAAGAAAGGACTACAAATGATTATTGGAATTGGCACAGATATAATTGATACCAGAAGAATTAAAAATACAATTAATAGATACGGAGAAAAATTTAAAAAACGTTGTTTTTCTAATAACGAAATCACAAGATCTGAAAATCGTTTTAATACCATAAACTCATATGCAAAAAGATATGCAGCAAAAGAAGCTTGTTCTAAGGCTTTAGGCACAGGTCTTGCTAAAGGAATTTTTTGGAAAGATGTAGAAGTGGTAAACGATAAGTATGGAAAACCATTTATAAATTTACATAATAACGCTTTAAAAAAAATTAATAAAATAACAAAAAAAGATTACAATATTGAAGTTTCACTAAGTGATGAAAAAAACTATGCCATTGCAAACGTCATTATTTTTATAAATGAAAAATAAAAATAGTTTTATTAATAATTTTAAGTCAATTTCTTTAGCTATTTTTATTGCTCTGCTTATTCGATCTTTCATTGCCGAACCTTTTAATATCCCATCAGGTTCTATGAAGCCAAACTTGCTAGTTGGAGACTTTATTTTTGTTTCTAAGTGGTCATATGGTTATTCTAAGCACTCATTGCCATTTTCTATTCCTTTGATTCCGGGTAAGATTTTTGGAAAACTTCCTAATAGAGGTGACGTTGCTGTTTTTAAAGCTCCTTATGATGATAGTACGGACTATATTAAAAGAGTGATTGGATTGCCAGGTGATAAAATTAAGATAATTAATGGCCAAATTTTTATTAACAATGAATTAATATTAAGAAAAAAAACTAATGACTTTATTGATGTAGATAAAAACAAAAAAACTCATAGATTAAGAAAATATAAAGAGTTTTTTTTTGATAAGGAGATAGATGTACTGGATTTGATGGATAATGGCATTGTTGATAACACGAAATTATATGAAGTTCCAAAAAAACATTTTTTTGTCATGGGTGACAATAGAGACAATTCTCAAGATAGCAGGTTTATAAATATAGTGGGTTATGTGCCTGTTGAAAATTTAGTTGGCAAAGCACAATATATTTTTTTTTCTTTAGAAAATTCCCGTTTTTTTGAAATTTGGAAATGGCCCACCTCTATAAGATTTGAGAGAATGATGAACAAAATAAAATGATCGAATCAATATTAAATAAAGATATTGAGTCAATTATTGAATATTCATTCAAAAAAAAAGATAACTTAAAAAATTCTTTAATACATCCTAGTTCCTATAAAGATAAAAAAAATAAATCAATTAATCATTTATATGAATTTGAAAGATTAGAATTTTTAGGAGATAAAATTTTGGGATTGTCTGTAGCTTCTTTAATTTTTTATAAGTTTAATGATTTTAATGAAGGAGGGCTAACTAAAAAATTATCTTATTTAGTGCAGAGAGATTTTTTATACAAAATTGCATTAGAGTTAAAATTAGATAATTTTTTAAAATATTCTCGTAAAAGAGAAAGTAATAGAATGAACAAATCAATATTAGCTGATTCAGTTGAGTCGTTGATTGGAAGTATATATGTTGATGGAGGCTACAATTCAGCATTTAAGTTTATTAAAAAATTCTGGTCACCCTATTTGAATCTTCAGGAATCAAATGAACAAGATCCCAAAACTAAATTACAAGAAATATCTCAACAAAAATTTAAAAAATTACCAGAATATAAATTAATAAAAAAAACAGGTCCATCACATTCTCCCGTTTTTACAGTTTCTTTAAAAGCTCTTAAAATGAATTTAGTGAAAGCTTCTGGAAGATCAATAAGAGAAGCTCAAAAAGAAGCTGCAAAAAAAATTTTAGATTTAATAAATGGTAAATAAATTAATTAAAATTGCTTTAATCGGCAATACAAATGCTGGAAAATCAACCTTAATGAATTCTATGATTGGTAAAACCGTATCAATCATTAATAAGAAAATTAACACCACACAAAACATAATAAAGGGAATTGTAAATATAAATGACACTCAAATTATATTTTATGATACCCCTGGTTCAAATTTTTTAAATTCTAATGTTTCCAGTCAAAAGAGATTAAAAATTGATATTTGGACAGCTATTGAAGAAGTAGATTGTATATTGTATGTAATTGATGTTTCTAAATATAACTACAAGACTATTTGTTCTGAAATAAAAAAAATCAATGAAGTAAAGAAATCAATTATAGTTATATTTAATAAAATTGATTTAATCGATAATAAAATTATCCTTCCTTATATCAAATCATTAAATGATTTGAATCTAGTTGAGGCTTTTTTTAATATTTCAGCAAAATACAGAAAAGGTTTAAATAAATTATCTATTTTTACAAAATCTAAAGCACAAAATAACAAGTGGATATTTAATAAGGGTGAAATTAGCAACAAAGATAATATATTTATGGCAAACGAATGCACAAGAAATGCAATATTAAAATATTTACATAAAGAAATACCTTACAATATAACTGTTCGAAACTTACTTTTTAAATCACTAAATAATAATGACATTAAAATTAAACAATCAATTGATTTAACAAATATGAGATATAAGCCCATTATTCTTGGGAAAAAAGGCGGAACTATTAAAAAAATTAGAGAATGTAGTCAAAATGAAATTTCTAATTTTATGAAATCAAAAATTCATCTTTACTTGCAAGTTAATAAGTCAAATGATTGATAAGGATGAAGGCATTATAGTTTTTTCCAAAAAGATAAAGGATAATGATCTTTTTATTAAGGTTCTTTCAAGTAAAGACAAAATGATTTCTGGGATGGCATATGGTGGCAACTCTTCAAAAAAAAAATCAATATATCAAATTGGATATTTTATAGATTATTCATTATTTCAAAAGAATACCAACATACCCTCAAGCTTTAAAGCTGAGATTATAAAACCTTTTATTAGCCCCATATTTAATGATAGATACAAATCATACTCATTGCTTAGCATAGTCTCTCTTGTGAATATGTCAATCCTTGAGGGGCAAAAAATCAATGATCTTTATTTAAGTGTTAAGGAGATTGTTGAAATTATAATAATAAAAAAATATTGGATATCATTTTATTGTGAATGGTTGTTTAAATTATTAAAAATAATAGGTTATCAAATTGACTATGAAAATAAAAAAAATTACAAATTTTTTAATTTTATTAACCAGGAATTTGAAAACATTAATTTTGAAAATTCAATCATCTTCCCTCATCATATTTTAGAACATTCTGGAAAAGTAAGTCATAGTGAAATTAGAAATCTTTTTTTGATTTTTGAAAGAATTTATACAAAGAATCATTTAGATAATATAAATTATAAAATGCCTGTCAATTTTATTAATTTTAAAAATTTAATACTAAACTATTTAAAAGAAAATAATTATGACGAATAAAGTTCAATACTTTGTTGATGACATATTAGCTAAAAAATACTTATCTTATGCTGTATCTACAATTATTTCCCGTTCTCTTCCTGATGTCCGTGATGGATTAAAGCCTGTTCATCGAAGAATAATTTACTCAATGCACCAATTAAAATTACATAATGGTTCCCCTTTTAAAAAATCAGCACGAATAGTTGGTGATGTTATGGGAAAGTTTCATCCACATGGTGATAAGGCAATTTATGATAGCTTAGTTAGGATGGCTCAAGATTTTTCGATAAGAGCCCCCCTTATAGAAGGTCAGGGAAATTTTGGAAATATAGATGGCGATAATGCAGCAGCAATGAGATATACTGAAGCGAGACTTGATTTAGTCTCAAATTATTTTTTTGACGGCATTGAAGAAAATGCCGTTGATTTTATAGAGAACTATGATGGTCAAAATTTAGAACCAGTAGTTCTACCGTCAAAATTACCCAATATACTTTTAAATGGCGCCGTAGGAATTGCAGTTGGAATGGCAACCAACATACCACCTCATAATTTATTTGAACTTAATAACGCACTTATAAAACTTATTAAAAAACCATCTATTACACTATCAAATTTATTAAAAGATTTTCAAGGGCCTGATTTTCCAACTGGTGGTGAAATATTGATGACTAGTTATGAAAAAAAGGAGATTTACAAAAATGGAAGAGGCTCATTTACTATAAGATCAAAATGGGAAAAGGAGAACCTTAAGAATGGAATGTATCAAATTGTTATCACAGAAATACCTTATCAAATCAATAAAGCGAGATTAATTGAACAACTAGCAAATTTAATAAATAATAAGAAAATACCATTAGAAGATGTGTTAGATGAATCTGATGAACAGATAAGAATTGTTTTAAAGCCCAGAAACAGAAATATTGAAGCTGAAAAACTAATTGAGTTATGTTTTAAGTTGTCAGATCTATCAACAAAATACTCATGTAATTTTAATGTTTTAGAAAAAGGCATTTTGCCAAAACAACTAGGATTAAAGGACATTTTAATTAATTTCATCACTTACAGAAAAACAACAGTTAAGAGAAAATCACTTTTTAATAAAGAAAAAATATCTAAAAGATTAATAATATTGGATGGATATTTAATTGCCTATAAATCTTTGGATGCAATAATTAAGATTATAAGAAAAAAAGATGATCCAAAAAAAGAAATCATAAAAAAATACAAACTTTCAGAAATTCAAGCCGAAGCCATATTAAATATGAGATTGGGTTCTTTAAAAAAACTAGATGAACGATCAACCAAAAAAGAAATAACTGATCTTAAGGGGGAGTTAAACTATCTAAATAAGCTAGTAAAAAACAAAAATATTTTAGAAAAACATATTACCGATGAATTAAAAGAAATTAATGAAGAGATTGATGAAGAAATAACGGCTAGACGAACTAAAGTTAATTCAAAAAATATAACTGATATTGAAGTAAATATTGATGAATTTCATGAAGTTGAAAAAATGACAGTTATTTTAACTAAAGATGGCTTTCTTAAAACGTTTAAAGATCATTTAGAAGATGAAAAAATAAATAATAACATTCAAAATGTTGTTTCGTATAAAAAAATCCTATCAAATCAAAAATTATTGTTATTTGTCTCTTCCGGACGAGTCTATACCATTGATCCCAATGCTCTTCCTACAGGAAAATCAAATCCAAAAAGTTTTATATTTTTTGTTGAATCAAATTCTAATGAACAACTTATTGGAATATTACCTTATGAAGATGATCTTAAATGTATTGTGGCATCGAAATTTGGCAAAGGATTTATTGCTGATTTAAATGAAATTCAAACCTCTCAAAAAAAAGGAAAACAACTTCTTAACTTAAAATCAGGTGATCAATTATTGAATATAACAAATAAAGTTGATACTCACATTGCTTGTGTTGCAAAAAATTCTAAGCTGTTAATTTTTAAGACTAAAGATCTTCCCATTCTTAAAAGGGGAGGAGGGGTTCAATTACAAAGAATTAAAAAGGGAGAATCTTTATCAGACATCCAAACTTTTAATTTATCTGACGGCATTACCTGGAAGATAGGATCTCAATTGCGTAATGAGACTGATATTGATTTTTGGATTGGCAAAAGATCTCAAGTGGGTAAAAAAATTCCCAAAAGATTCAATAAAAATTTAAAATTACATAATGACCAAAGTTAAGAACGTTCTTATAACTGGAGGACTTGGGGGCATAGGTGTAAGTATCTGCAATTTGTTTATTAAAGATCACAATGTTATAATAGTTGATAACCTCCCTAATAAATCTTTTTCAAAAAAATTGTCCGATCACACTATTATAAATAATAAAAATATAATTTTGTATAAAAAGATAAATTTAACAAAAACTTCTCAAATTAAGAATTTATTTCAACAATTAAAGAAAAAGTTTTCATCAATCGATATCTTAATCAATTGCGCAGGAATTCAACATCTATCCTCGGTAGAAAATTTCTCTGAAAAAATGTGGGAGAGAGTGATTTCTGTTAATTTATCCAGTAGCTTTTATACAAGCAAGTATGTTCTTCCCTTGATGAAAAAGAATAAATGGGGAAGAATTATTAATATTGCATCAGCTCATGGACAGGTAGCCTCAGTTAATAAATCCGGATATGTAGCATCCAAGCATGGAATGATTGGATTGACCAAAACTATAGCCTTGGAAACAGCGACAATGCCCATAACGTGTAATGCCATATGCCCAGGTTGGGTGGACACGCCTTTAGTATCCAGACAAATTAAACAAAGAGTAAAAAAAAATAAATCCTCAAGAAATAATGAGGAATTGAATTTACTAAAAGAAAAACAGCCAAATTTATCTTTTATAAAAGGCAGTGATATAGCAGCTCTTGCTTATTTCTTATGTACGGAAGAAGCTAAAGATATTACCGGCTCATCAATTAATATTGATGGCGGTTGGACTTCTCAATAAATTCTTAGAAATTAAGAGAGATGTCCCTATGTATCGAACGACAAGCAGCAACAAATTTTGCTTGTTCTTTCGTCAATTTTTCTTGGAGTCGAAGACCAATTGTTTCTTTAATAGAATTATCAAAATCAATAAGTTGAGGCAGTAATTTTTGTTCAGCTACAGCTCTCCATTCTTTTTCATTTAAATAAATATCATTAGCTTCATTTAAATAATTCATTACTTTATCTATATCAGGATCATTTTTCTTTAGTATTTTTCTAGATTTTGAAATTTTTTCTTTTATTAAGTCGGCCCCAGCAATCTTATCGATAATTTTTTCTAATGATTTCATTATTAACATTGCCTCTTCATTAGATTCTTCCATTACAATTTGTTTTAAGTTAATGATCTCATTTTCAATTTCATTAAGTTTTCCTCTGTCATTAATTATAGATTTAATAATTTGGATATTTTCATAAACTTCATCAACATTTCGTCTGTATTTTATTACTGCCTTTTTTTTATTACTAGCAAAAATTTTATATTGCTCATGTGAATCATTCCATACAGTAGGTATCTTTGATGAAATTAAATTTTTTTCATTTTCAAGATCAATGATTTTGGTTTTTAATTTTGCAATATTTAAAGTTTTTTCCTCCCTTTCAAGGTTTCTAATTTCCTTTTCTAAATCTTTTATATTTTTTTCAATTTTAAATATTCTTTTTTGAATTTTTCTTACAGATTTGTGAAGTGACTTATATTCTTTACTATATTCATTAAGGACAATAGTTTCATTTTTTAAATGTTGAACTAATTCAAAGGTTAAAATAGCATTAGAGTATGTGTTTTTTAAAAATTCTTTTTTTTCAATTGGCAAGTAATTATAATCCAATGAACTTATATCATTAATGTTTTGTTTTATTTTTGTTTCATTTAAATAATATAAATTGAATTTATATTCCTGCACACATTCCTGAAGTCTTGGATTCATTGGCGGTGGAGCAACTTCCGATGTCAGATAAGTTCTATTTGGAAGATAGTTAACGAGTTTAGGATAATAACCAACTATTGCTAATCCCACTAATTGTAAAAAAATGAATGCAACTGCCCCTTTCCAAATTTGAATTGTGGAAACAGAAGAAGGAGCAACTCCTCTTAGGTAGAATAATGAAAAGCCAAAAGGAGGAGTTAAAAAAGAAGTTTGCATATTAACCCCAATCATTACTCCTAACCAAACAGCAGTAACATTGGCTCCAGTTTCTGCTAGTAAAATTGGCGCAATGATAGGTACAACTACAACAGCAATTTCAATAAAATCTAGAAAAAAACCTAGAATAAATATTACAGCCATTACAACAACAAACTGAGTCCAAAAACCTCCAGGTAATCCAGTTAGAAAATCAGTAACTAATTCTTCACCCCCAAACCCCCTGAAAGCAGCTGTTAGCATCGCTGCACCAACTAAGATGATAAATACCATAGATGTAGTTACACATGTTTCAAGAGCTACTCCTTTTAGAGTATTTTCTATTTTAAAAGTTCTCCAAAAACTCCAAAATACTGACAGTAAAAGAGCAAACACAGCTATAGAAGCTAAAGTAATACCTATTACATCATCAGAGCTATCAATATTTTTTATAGTTAAGTCGAAAGAATTAATAAGAAAATAAAGCGCAACTAAAGATATTGCGGCAATAATTGCAGGCGTGTAAGCATGTTTTTTTCCTGCTTGAAGGCGATAACCACCCATAATTGTAGCTCCAACAGCACCTATTGCCCCTGCTTGATTCACTGTAGCAATACCAAGTAATATGGATCCAAGCACCACAAATATAAGAGTCAGAGGAGGTACAAGAGAAAGAAATACTTTTAAGGCAAATTTTCTATCATATTCTCCTTCATAATGAACTGGAGGAGCAACATCTTTTTTTATTAGAGCAAAAATAAGAATATAAACCATATATAATCCAACAAGGACAAGGCCCGGAAAGAAAGCACCAAGAAACATATCGCCAGCACTAGTTGAAGCGACTCCGTAATCACCAGGCATATTAAATTCACCTGTAAATCGTTTGTATTCAGCTTGTCTGGTTGTATTTGCTACATCTGATGCACTAGCTAATTGATCAGCAAGTATAATTAGAACAATTGAAGGGGGAATAATTTGACCAAGAGTTCCTGAAGAACATACTATCCCACTTGCAAGAGATTTATCATATTTATGTTTAAGCATTGCCGGTAAAGAAATTAATCCCATTGCAACTACTGTAGCTCCAACAATACCAGTTGTCGCAGCCAGTAACGCTCCCACAAATATTACTGATATTCCAAGACCTCCGGGTATTGGACCAAACAATTGCCCCATTGTAACAAGAAGATCTTCTGCAATTTTAGAACGCTGCAACATAATTCCCATAAAAATAAATAATGGTATTGCAATTAATGTATCGCGTTCAACTTCCCAA
>Ga0187833_10004834_pt1 | contig 12982 bp, 11 predicted proteins | sample ETNtaG_37_FD_167968 | JGI IMG/M metagenome (GOLD analysis project Ga0187833, IMG submission 167968) | Marine microbial and viral communities from oxygen minimum zone, Eastern Pacific Ocean - ETNP2014_SV_400_PacBio MetaG (Illumina Assembly) | ecosystem: Environmental > Aquatic > Marine > Hypoxic... | reverse complement strand
CGTCTTTGGGTAATGAGAAACGGTTATGCCTTGGCATCTGAGAATGGATTGATAGAAATTACAAATAGGCTCAAATTGGCAAGTGAATCAGAGATTGATGAATTGAGACGGTTGTTACGTATTGGTATTCAATGGAATACTGAAGTGACAATTGCAGATTCAAGGCACACAGTATCACAAGCATATTGCTCAGCCCTGCCAGTTGCATATTCACATCATTCATCTGAACTGTGGTCGGGCTTTGCACAACTTATTTTGGAAGGATCATATGAGGCGTCGTTTTGTGCAGGTATTTTGAATTATCTCCGAAACGGAAACAATACATTATATCTTACACTTATCGGTGATGGCGCATTCGGCAACAATATAGAATGGATAATAAATGCAGTTCATCGTTCCTTAAATCTCTACAAACATGTAGGTCTTGATGTGGTAATAGTAAGCTATGAACATTCCAATGAATACATTCAGGAATTGATAAAGAAATTTTCAAGCTAGATAATGATGGATATGATTTTCATAAGTTAAGAATTACTAATAAGAACTTTGGAAGGTGGTTATAAGATGAGGGATATTAGTGCTGAGAAGCTTATCAAAATCCTTGAAGAGCATGAAAAATGGCATAGCACTGATGGGGAAGAAGGGGAACGTGCCAACCTGAGTGATGTCGACCTGAGTGGTGCCAACCTGAGTGATGTCGACCTGAGTGGTGCCAACCTGAGTAGGGTCAACCTGAGTGGGGCCAACCTGAGTGGGGCCAAGTTTTGTGAAGCCGACTTGCGTGGTGCCGACCTGAGTGATGCCGACCTGCGAGGAACCGACTTTTTTAGAGCCGATCTGAGTGAAGCCAACCTGAGTGAAGCCGACTTGCGTGGTGCAATGCTGTATAGTGCCGACCTGAGTAGTGCCAACTTGAGTGGTGCTGACCTTGAGGGGACAGAGGGTTTAACCAAGGTAAGGGTGGAAAGGTTGAAAGAGCGGGAAATTAAGAACTTCTGGTATATTACGTCTATTCACAATCTAGTATCAATACTAAAACATGGTATTCTTTGCAGATCACGGATCAATGAGTTAGGGATTTCGGCATCGGATATTTCAGACAGTGGAGTACAAAAACGCAGAAAAGAGTTTCATGATTTTGCACCTCTATTCCTTGCTGATAATACACCAATGCTTTATAAAGTTTTCAATGAGTATTACGAAAACATTTGTCTTCTTGAAATTGACAAAGAGGTGAAGGATGTAGAGGGCGTTCAGTTTAGTAATGGCAATGTGGCATGTAAAGAGACAGAAATTTATGATTCATTGGAAAGAATAAAGGATGATGAGTGGAAAGTTATTTACTCACGAGAAGCGTCTTATTATAACCCAAAAAAACGGATCCGTTCTGCAGAGGTTCTCGTCCCGTCCCAAGTTCCTAGAGAATATATAACATCTATATCTGTGGATGCAGATGAGGGTCTGACGAATCCATACAACCAAGTTTTATCGTCAGTTAAGGAGGCAGAACTTGATATCCCTGTAAATATGAATCTAACCTTAGGAGGAGTTTGTTAATAAATACCGTGAACAACCTAACATTCAAAAGCGGTGATCTTCATAAAGATATTGCTTTTGACATCTTGTAGAAAATAAGAGAATTTTAATATGGCGAATATTGTAGAAATACGTGGAAATATATTTGAATCTTCTTGTCAGACTATTGTTAATACAGTGAATTGTGTTGGCGTGATGGGAAAGGGTATTGCATTTGAATATAAGAATCGTTACCCGGAGATGTATCAAGCGTACGTAGATGTTTGTAATAAAAACCAACTTAGTCCTGGTTTATTATTTCTTTGGAAGCAAACTACTCCATGGATTCTAAACTTTCCAACAAAAGATCATTGGAAACATCCATCTAAGATTGAGTATATAGAGAATGGATTAAAGAAATTTGTTGATACTTACTTACAAAGAGGTGTCACCTCAGTTGCCTTTCCCACACTTGGTACAAGTTCTGGTGGTTTAGAATGGGAAAATGTTCGCAAGATTATGTACCAGTATTTGGAACCATTACACAATTTGAGTATAGAAATATATCATTTTGACCCTCATGCAAAAGATACGTTTTTCGATAGTTTTTATCAAAAAATACACCGCTTTGATATTGTGGATTATAAAAAGTATATTGGATTACCTCAAAAGCAGGCAGGAATCCTTAAAGAAGCAATGTGTAGTAATAAAGTACATAGCATGCTAGAACTGCAGAATATTGAGGGTATAGGCGAGAAATCGTTTGAAAAAATTTATGCATTCATTGATTCATTGAAGAAAAACAGAATTGTTACCGAATTAGAACGCCAACCAAGATTGAATTTATAAGGTAGCAACAATGAAAAATAAAGATTGTATAGGTCAGTTGGAAAAATTAAAAATTACAGAATTGTTTTGGACTAAAAAAATAAAGGCAGATAAATTACCATGGTAAATACATCTGCCCTGAATGCGGGAAATTTACTCTTACTTTTGAAGATGATGGATGTTGGGATTAATAGAAGTCCTAGGATTATGGAGAAAAGAAAAATAAGAGATATTCTGGTAAAAGAGATTAAAAGCCAAATTAAAGGTAAGAAACAAGAAAGATTACTGGACAGTTTAGATATGAATAAAATAAAGCGCGACTACAAAACAAAACCAGGAAAAGCATCAATGGAAATAAATTCTGTAGGTGAAACCGCTTTCCAAAGAGCAATTTTTTTGAGTAGAAAATCAAAAATAAACTTTAACTCAAAAAAGGATATTCTCTGGAAGGATTTAGAATTACCAGTAATACTCACTGAAAGCCCAAGAAGGAACTGTGTTGATTTAATAGGCAACATTGGCAATCAATTAGTAATTTGTGAGTTAAAGTTTATGAAAGAAACCAGTTCGGACAGCCCATGGTATGCAGTATTAGAATTATTAATATACTATTATATAATTTTAGAAAACTGCAACAAACTAGACGACGAAGAAGTATATCATGAAAACATCCAAGGTAAGTTTGAATGGAAGGGTATCTTATCTCCAAAACCGCTACTGATAGTAGTCGCCAATGAAGAATATTGGAATTGCTGGCTTAAAAAGCAAAAAAATGCATACCGTTCAAAACTATTAAAATGGTTGAAGGATCTAAATAAAGAGTTGCGAACAGAAGTTTTCTTAATTAAGACTATAAATGTTGATTTTGAAGCCCAAAAAAGAAGAGCTTCTGGAAAAGCTTATCTACCTGAAATAAAATCACATATTTGGGAGAAAATATAGTAAATTTATGTACCTAACCATCCACCGTGGTACACATGAGATTGGTGGTTCATGTGTTGAGCTTACAACCAAAAACACTCGTATCTTGATTGATATCGGCTTGCCCCTTGTAGATGAAGAAGGTCAGAGCTTCGACCTTGGAGATTATCTCAAGCTGAGTAAAGCAGAACTTGTTGAAAAGAACATAGCCAAAGACATTCCCGGTCTTTACAAAGAAGACTATGATAACAAACCTCCAGATGCCATACTCATTTCTCATCCGCATCCTGACCATTATGGGCTGTTAACATTTGTGAAGCCACAAATACCTCTCTATCTAGGTGAGGGTTGCCTGAGATTAATCAAGGCTACTTATTTCTTTAAGGGGATCAATCCTGATCTTGATACGGTTGAGATTATTGAGAATAAAAAATATTTTTCAATAGGTGACTTTAAAATCACACCATATCTAGTTGATCATTCCGGTTTTGATGCTTATGCCTTTTTGGTTGAGGTTGAGGGTAAAAGGATATTTTACTCAGGTGATTTCAGGGGCCATGGCAAAAAGAGCAGTCTGTTTGACAGATTTATTGAAAATCCTCCTAAAGACATTGATTTTTTGATTATGGAGGGAACTGGGATTGAGGGCGAGGATGGTGACTATGATAAAGAGGAGAAATTAAGAGACAATCTGGGCGCAATCTTTAAAGAGAGAAAAGGCATGATCTTCTTTGCCTGTTCGTCTCAGAATATTGACAGGATCTCATCGCTATACAGTGCATGCCGGAGGAGCAGGCGGACCCTGGTACTTGACCCATATACAGTATATCTGTTGGATGCCTTGAAAGACATATCACAAGGGATTCCGCAATTTGACTTCCAGGATATAAGGGTGTTCTTCACTCCTGACAGCAACACAAGAAGGTTGGCTGATGATAAAACTCTATATAAACATACTCTATACAAATATAAATATAAAGAATCAAAGATTTCCTATGATGAGATTAAGGAAAAGAAGAATTCCCTCGTTGTCAAGCTGTCATATGGTATAAGAAAAGCCTTTGACAGAAAAGGGTATATAGCGGGTTCAACCCTGATTTATTCAATGTGGAGTGGATATCTTTATAACGAGGAGCCTTTTTGGGACAAATATGGTATTTTTCCCATACACGTTCACACCAGTGGACATGCAGGTATTACGCAATTGAAGGAATTTGCCAAAGCACTTAATCCTGTAACAATCATACCTATCCATACCCTATCACCGGAAAAGTTTCCAGTGTATTTTGGCCACAAAGTCAGGATACTTTCTGACGGAAAACCAACCGAACTGTAAACCCCAAATCTTCTGGTCTTTTGTCTTTTGCCTTTTCACCTATATTTCAGTTTTTCTTCGTGTCTTCGTGCCTTAGTGGCAAATCTCTTTTGCCTTGCAAAACACCCCTACTCTTTTATAATAACCCCCAGTAGATACTAGGTACATTATATACCTATTTTATACTCATTCTTACCACATTCTAAATATCTTCAAAAAGATAGTTTTACTTGTTTATACGAGTAAGATTTTCATATATATTGTTTCGCAACAAGTGTCTACTCACCTTGCAACCCTATTAAAGATTTTTGATTGTCGATGAGTTGGATTATCATGCAGGAACTCCATAAAAAAATGTTCTATAAATTTGAATTAAAAAGAAGTACCAAAATATTATAGGAGGAGCTTAATATGACCAACATTACAAAATCCAAAACAAGAGAAATAATTGATGATTTCGTCATAGAAATTCAAAATAGAAAAAAAACTGGTCATAAGCCTGCCACTACTGTAATTGATTTCAGAGATGATCAAAATGTTGGCAGAGAGAGGAACATAGAACTTGTCCCTATAGGGCTACTTCGCTATAGAAAAGATAATGGGCGGATTGCTTCAGACATTGCCAGTTATGAACATTTTTCTAGCGTGCTAAATGAGATCTCCAAAGAAGACCAAAAAAAAATACGAGATTTTTTGTGGGAAAAAGACCCTGAAAAAACGTCTGAATTACTAAATTCTATACAGCATCTGGGACAAAAGGAACCCACTATTATAACGTGCGATGGTTTTCTTATTAATGGAAATCGTCGAAAGATGGTGATGGAGGAGTTGCTCAAACCATTCCCAAACAATGAAAAGTACAAAAACATAAAGGTTGTGATACTTCCTGGGAAAAACGATGAGGGAGGCCCACCAACACTCTTAGAGATTGAACAACTAGAGAATAGATACCAATATTATAGTGAGGGCAAAGCAGAATACTACGGTTTTGATAGAGCCATATCTATGAGGAGAAAGTTTGGAGTAGGTATGAATTTACGAGAGCAAATGAAGGATGACCCTCAATTCGCTAATCTTGATGAAAAAGATTTTAAAAAAGAATTGAAAAAAACAACCGCTGATTTTTTATATCCATTAGACTGTGTTGATAGATACCTTAGTTACTTAGGTAGAGATTTTCTTTATGACACCATTTCAAAGGGTCGAGAAGGTAGATGGGAAGCATTTAAAGATTACAGCAAATTCTACCAACAACTTAAAGATGAAAAGAAGCGTGTCAAATTCGGAATTAGTGAGGAGGAAGTTGGGAATATCGAAGACGTCGCTTTTAAGATTATTAGGAAAAGAGACTTACAAATATCAAGAAAAGTCCATGATATTATGAGGGATTTACCCAAGTTGATAACGAATAAAGACTCTAGGAAAGAACTTCTCAAGATTAAGAAAATAGATTTAACCTTACCTAAAGATGAATGCTTGGATAAAGATGGCAACGAATATGATGTGCTAGAAATTGACAGAAAATGGGGCAAAAAAAATGCTGAAACAATTATACGGCAGGTCAAGAAAGCTACTGATCTACTTGACTACAAAAATATAAAAGAAAAGCCAATAAATCTATTAGAAGATGCCTTAGATAAGCTTAATCATAAAGAGATGAATCCAGAAAATATAAATATTTCTGATATTCCAAAAGCCATGCAATCGACAGATGATATTCAGTCACGTGCGAAGGAATTAAGGAGTGAATTTTATCACTATAAAAAAGAAAGTAAAAAATTAAATAAAAAATTTAAATAAAAATATTTCTTAACGTGTTGATTGATATAAAAGATAGTACGATAATTTTAAATGATTCCCTGACAAACCTTAAACCACACCAAATTAGTCAATTAAGGTTTTGGGGATTTTCTAAAGACACTAATGACAGTTCTTACAAACTTTCCACAGAGAACCTAGGTAATTCATTGTTGAAGCTTCTTAAATATCTTGATAGAGAAAATATTACGTATACTTTATCTGCTTCATGTGATCAATATCATGCTGAGCTTAATCAAAAAAAAAGATATTTTGAAAATATAAAAAAATTGAGCGCAGATTATAAAGAAGGCAGATTTGATGTTAATAAATTTAATGAGTTTGTATTATTTATTACTAAAAATATCCCACGTAAACTTAAACAACATCAGCTAAAGGCAGCATACCATTTATATATGGTTAGAAATGGTGCAAATTTTTCTGTTCCCGGTAGTGGTAAAACAACTACGGTATTAGCATCATATAAAAAACTCGAGGCTGAAAATGAAGTAAATCTATTATTTGTAGTTGGTCCTCCTGCATGTTTTGGGCCTTGGAAAACGGAATTCCATCAGACTTTTGGCTATCGACCTAATTATAAAATTCTTGCAGGAGGTGATCTTATTCAAAGAAAAAGTGAATATTATAATTCTGAAAATTTATCAGATTTATATCTGACAACTTATCAAACACTCATAAAAGACAAAAATGAAGTTGTTAGTTTCTTTAAGCAACGAGGTGTTTATGTATATTTGGTTGTTGATGAAGCACATTATATAAAACAAATAGGTGGTAACTGGGCAAATGCCGTCTTAAATATATCTGAACATGCAAAGTTTAAGTGTATTTTGACTGGAACACCGTTTCCTAAAAGTTATACTGATGCTTTTAATATGTTTGATTTGTTATGGCCAAATAACGACCCCATTGATTCTGAGACTAAAGCAAGTATTTATAATCAAGAAAAAGAAGGAACCATTACTTCTATAAAGGAAATATTGAAGCAAACTATTGGCCCATTATTCTATAGAGTAAGAAAATCTGATCTAGGCTTATTACCGGCAATTTTTCATTCACCATATCTTATATCGATGAAAGAGAATGAAGAAACAATTTATAACGCGATAGTCAATAATATAAAAAATTATGATAAGCAGGATTATTTAAAAAATATCGAACTTGTTATGAGACTCAGGAAAGGCCGGGTTATAAGATTAAGACAATGTGTTTCGTATCCAAAATTATTATCAACTGCTATAGATAATTATGATGAAGATGCCATTGGATATAACCAAGATTTAAATAGTCTTATTTATAATTATGATGCTATAGAAACTCCTGCTAAATTAGATCACCTCTTAAGTTTAGTTAACAGTTTACTGGAGCAAAAACAAAAAGTTGTTATCTGGGCTCATTTTATAGGTACACTTGAATTGATAATTAAACATTTAATTCAGGAAGAATATTATTGTAAGTTGATTTATGGAAAAACTCCAATAGAACAGACTTCAATTGAAGAAGAAGAAACTCGTGAAAATATTCGCGAAGAGTTTATCGATCCTAATAGTGGCCTTGATATTTTGGTAGCCAATCCTGCTGCATGTGGTGAGTCAATTTCGCTACACAAAACCTGTTATCATGCAATATATTATGATTTATCATATAACTGTGCCCAATATCTCCAATCATTAGATAGAATACACAGAGTTGGAGGTTCTGAAAATCATCAAGCAAATTATTATTTTCTGCAGTACAAAAATACAATTGACAAAGATATTAAGTTAAATTTAGATAAAAAGGCGAAAAAGATGTATGACGTTATTGATGAAGATTTTACTATCTATTCACTTGATATGTTTGAAGATGATAGTGAATCACTGGCATATGAAAGGCTCTTAGGTAGACGGTAATGTTTCAATTTAAAAATATTTCTTTAAAACGAATATTGGTATTCTCTGAAATCATAAATTCCTCATCTCTTTTAAAAACAGAATTTATAAAAACTAGATATTTAAAAAGTGCAACAGATTATGATGAAATATTTAGCTTTTTGAAGGAATTAGGATTAGTCAAAACTAGAAAAACCCAGATCGTACTTAATCCTAAATACAAAGTATTCTTGAAAATGTTAAAAAATTTACAATGGAAACAACAAATGGTACAAGAATTTTTCATAAATAATCTCATATTGAAAACAAATTCTTTTTCAGGATATTTAAATGAATTTTTCTCTCATTTCCATTGCAAAGACGGACGATACAAATTAAAACCAAGTACTTCACAAAGACTTCGATATAGTGGCCTGAGGAATTTCCTTATGGAGCTTGAGTTCCTCTATCTAGATTCGAAAAACAAGGAATATATAATATCTGATATTTATCCCATAGCATATACTGAGCTAAGAGATACTAAGAAACTATCCGTGGATGAATTTAAACAAGTTATGCAAAGGAAAGCGCAAATCGGTTATGATGCGGAAATTCAAATTATTGAGTACGAAAAAGAAAGGCTGTCTAATTTTCCGTTTTTGGTAGAAAAAATAGATCATACATCTATAAAAGATGTTATGGCAGGATATGATATCTTAAGCTGGGAAGCAGATCAACAAGAAGGCAAAGCAGTGCCCAGGCATATTGAAGTGAAAGGCGTCTCAATGACTGATAGCAGGTTTTATTGGTCACGAAATGAAATAGAAAAGGCAAAGGAATTGACGGGGAGATATTACTTATATCTTTTGCCGGTTATCGGTAACAAGGTTTTTGATATGGATGGTTTGAAAATCATCCCTAACCCTATAGTAGGGGTTTTTGATAACTCAAAAAGCTGGGACCGGCAGGTAGAAACATACCTGTTTTCCAAAACTGGCAAGTAGTAGGAAATACATGGAAGAATATTCGATAGCAACAACTAAAGAGATTACTCAAGCTAAAACAGCAAATGTGAAGAAGTCCGCATACAGGAAGGTAAACGTACCCTTCGGTTACTTTGGTTCAAAAAACAAAATTGCCATTCAGTTGTGCAGTGAGCTTCCTCCTCACAATTGTTGGGTGGAGGCGTTCTGCGGATCGGCGGCTTTAACACTTGCCAAAGCACCTGCCGCGATTGAGATCATTAATGATAAGGATGGTGAAATAGTAAATGTATTTCAGCAATTGCGGAACAATCATGAAAAGCTTTGCCGATTGATTTCTCTCACGCCTTATTCCAGACGGGAACTTGAACATGCCAGATCTAAAAATGGAAACTATAGTAAACTTGAACGTGCGCGTATATTCTTGGTACAATCCATGATGGCAATAAACGGTGTGTTTGGAAAGGAAAGAGGGGGATTCTCATATTCTCAATCGTATTCTCGTAATGGAAGAGATGCGAGGGTGAACCGTTGGTATAATCTGCCTGAACGGTTAACACATGTCGTAGAACGATTGCGGAATGTGCGTATAGAGAATAGAGATGCCATTGAATTATTGAAAATGTTTATCAACCGTCCGGCTTCATTGGTCTATTTAGACCCACCTTATTTAGGTGAGCGTACGAAAGGATATACTAACGATGCTAATGATGAGGCGTTTCATATGGAGCTGCTCAAACTGGCAAACAAAGCAAAGTGTATGATTTTCGTTAGTGGGTATGAGAATAAACTCTATAGCAAGCTCCTAACTAAAAAAATAGGCTGGCGGCGCAAAATTATTAAGACGACAACAAAAGACAGTAAGGGCCAAAGTCATATCAGGAACGAAGTGGTTTGGATGAATAAACACTTTCAGAAAGCAGTCAAGTCAGGGAAAGTACCTATAAGGCTCACCGATAAGGAAACAAAGCAGAATAAACTGAACCCGGAAAGATATAAAAAACGTTGCTCAACAAAGTAAGAAATTAAAATTATTCAATCCATCATGCAATAATTGTTTGCTAGCAAAAAAATGTAAGTTTCTAAGAGAGTATAAATAGGAATCACGATTTAAAATAATTTATAGAATCTCTTATTATGAAAAAATCCAAGTCTAATATTACTATTTCACTTTTATATGAAACACAAAATATATTTAGTGAACAAGGATGGGATAAAGACGATGTATCTAGTACATTTTTTAATAAATATTGTGATATGCTAGAGTTTTTTAGTGATGACCAACAAGAATTAATTCTAGAGCTAACTAGGAAGTTTCTAAAAATTGGACTGGCCGAATATATTAGTTACATAAACAAGACATTATCTAAAATTGAAAAATCCATTTTTGATGGTTGTAATAAAATTTATATTTTACCATTGATACGCTATTCTGATTTTGGAAAATGCAAAAGCCAATTATATATTCAATATATGTTTAAATTTCCTGAGGTCCGGAAACACCCTGTATTAGTGGATACTGAGACAAAGCCAATTGTAATTGAAACGCTAGATTCTCTTCCCAATAACATCAATGATACACCTAATATGATTCTTTTTGTTGATGATTTCATTGGTAGTGGTGAAACCGCGGCCAGCGCAATAAATTCTTGGATAACAGAATATGGAATATCAAAAAACAAAATAAAGGTACTCAGCTTAATTGCGCAAGAAACAGGTATTTTAAATATAGAATCAATTGGAATTGCAGTTTATTGTTTTACAATACTAAATAAGGGTATAAGCGATAACTATATAGGTAATGATCTTGAATATAGATTAACAATTATGGAAGGCATTGAAGATCTTCTTAAAGTTAAGGAAGGATATCGTTTTGGTTATAATCATTCAGAAGCTCTAGTATCACTTGCTCGAACACCTAATAATACATTTCCGGTATTTTGGCTTGAAACTACATTGGATAATGGGGTAGATTATAAGCCACCTTTTCCGAGGTAAAATATGCAAGAAAAAATAATATTGTCTATACTAAAATCCGTTAAAAATAATAGTAATTTAACAACATTACTGAGGTCGGGACTTGAGTATTCACAAATTTCTCATAAGATTATTAAACTGTCTGAGGATGGCTATTTAATTACAGAAGAAGGTATTTTAAAATTAACACCTAAGGGACTTGATACGTTAGATAGGTTAAACACTAAATTTGGCCATGCTAAGTGGATAGAACCGGATGGATCAAGCAGGATCAAGAAAATAGGTATAAATCATATATATATACCAGTGAAAAGAAAATAATACTTAAAACCTTGGTGGATTCATTAGTCTCATGTAGCTTTGCTACAGGATTGGCGAGTCGCCAATCTGGGAGGAACCTGCTTTCAAGCCTTCCTTGTACTGCAGTGGGGGGGACCCCTCCTGTCAGTACTAGGGAGATGGAATTGTTAGTAATGAATTCATCAAGGTTTCCATTCATAAAATATGAAGTGGGAAAAATATAAAAAAGAATTTACAAAGAAAGCAGAACTTTCAGGATATTCTGAAAATGAGATTAGCGATAGTTTAGAATATGCTTATAAATTATTTGTCGATAGAGGTCTTCCTATAATTTTTGATGACAAACATTTTGCAATGCTTGTCGGATATGATCTTCAATACTTATATGGAGCATCGAATTCACCAAAAAAATATTACAGGGTATTTCATATTGACAAAAAAAATGGTGAAAAAAGAGAGATTTCTGAACCTTTGCCAGGTTTAAAGGAAATACAGCAATGGATCTTGGCCGAGATCCTTTATAAATGTAATTTCAGTGCTTATGCTAAGGCATTTATTCCCAAAAGATCAATTAGGCATAATGCACGATTGCACAAGAATCAAAATAAAGTCTTATCGATAGATATAAAAAATTTCTTTGGATCAATTCGCCCTCACAAAGTATACGGGTTTTTTAATAGACATGGCTATTCCAAGCAAGTTTCAGGTCTTATCACTTGTTTGTGTTGCTTAGATAGAGCCCTTCCTCAAGGTGCTCCTACAAGTCCTGCCCTTTCAAACTTAATCTTTTTAAGAGCAGATGCTAGAATAGCAGGATTTACCAATAAGCATGGTATAAGGTACACAAGATATGCTGATGATCTTTCCTTCTCCGGAGAGTTTAATGAGGGTATGGTAATCAAATTTATAGAATCCGTCCTGAAGGATGAAGAGTTAGAAATTAATAGCAAAAAAACTCGATTGATGCATCGTCACCAAAGGCAAGAAGTTACCGGCGTGGTCGTTAATAATAAACTGCAAGCTCCGCGTGGAGTTAGGCGTAAATTAAGACAAGAAGTATATTTTATTGAGAAATATGGCTTGCCGTCCCATCTTGATACAACGGAAAACTATAGAGCAAATTATATAAAACACCTGTTAGGCATTGCGAATTACATTACTTTTATCAATCCAAAAGATACTGAGGTAGGGGAATACATCAATATATTACATGGTTATTTAGTTAAGTAGCTACTGAAAATAAAAATATAGGGTCATGCCCGGCAAAAAGATTGAATATTTAATATTGTAGATTCCCGCCACACAAACTGTCGGGCAAGCCCGCCAAGCAAGTCGATATATTATGAAAGGAAGATGAACAATATGTTAAAGGACAAGAAATTAATCAAAATAATCATTATTTCGATCCTCGCTATTATCATGGTAACTGTCGTACTTCAGAACGTTGCCCCAATTAAGTTGAATTTTCTGTTTTGGAC
>Ga0187833_10004826_pt1 | contig 12996 bp, 10 predicted proteins | sample ETNtaG_37_FD_167968 | JGI IMG/M metagenome (GOLD analysis project Ga0187833, IMG submission 167968) | Marine microbial and viral communities from oxygen minimum zone, Eastern Pacific Ocean - ETNP2014_SV_400_PacBio MetaG (Illumina Assembly) | ecosystem: Environmental > Aquatic > Marine > Hypoxic... | reverse complement strand
TTTTATTGTATCGTTTAGCATTCAGTTGATTTATTATTTTTCTTGCATTCTTGCCAATTTTACGAAAATAAAACTTTTCTCATTTCATTCCCAAATCTACCAATCATCCCACAAACAAAAAACCCCGCTCCATAAAATACGTGAGATATGTAATACTCTGAATCTGCATAGGCGGTATTCAGACAATAAATCCGGTGTTGCCAAAACCAGAAGAAAAAATTTAGAGACACGCTACCCCGCAGCTTTTAGGCCAGCCTTGGTGTATCCGAAGACTTTTTCCGTCTGACTCCTTTTTGTTTTACTTACAGACACAGATACTATCTATTTGAGTGTTGACACATATATACCAATCCTTACACGTACCACCATCGTTTCGGGTTGGTGGTAATGAATTACGTTGAGTTAATGGATTTTGTTTTGATTCATTCCATGCGGAACGCAGATACACAATGGCATCATAAATCTCATACGCCCATAGGTGTGTACGACCTTTTTGTGTACGACTTTTAGGTATTAATGAATAAGTATGATTAGATATGAAACAAAAAAGCCTCATCGTTAGACAAGGCTTTTCTGAAGAGGAAAGTGGGTTCCTCGAGTGTCGGGGTAGAGAGATTCGAACTCCCGATCTCCTGCTCCCAAAGCAGGCGCGTTAACCGGACTACGCTATACCCCGAAAAATCTTGGGTGAGTGATGGGACTTGAACCCACGGCCTCCTGGGCCACAACCAGGTGCTCTAACCAGCTGAGCTACACCCACCATACATCTTATGATCAATTTCAGTTGATTTGAAGCTGGTGAAATTAGAATTATTCTTTTTGGAATCGAAGTAAAATAACATCTTTATCTAGTACTGGATGAACTTGTACGTGGTAAACAATAATGAGTGATTCAATCCCATTTTTTGATTCATCCTTCTATCTCATTAAATCGTAATTTATACCATGCGACTTTTGTCCAGATATTTTGTTCGTGAAATGCTTCTGCCATTCTTCTTTTCCTTATTGATGATCACATTTATACTTTTCATCAATTTTCTTTTACGAGCTATTGACCGTTTTTTAGGGAAAGGACTGGATGTATTAACCATCCTGGAATACTTATTCCTCAATCTTGCATGGATCATTGCGCTATCAGTACCTATGGCTGTCCTCCTTGCAACGCTCATGGCTTTTGGCCGATTATCTGAAGATAATGAGATCAATGCCCTAAGGGCGTCCGGTGTTGGTTTTTTATCTATTATTCGTGCACCCATCATGTTTGGGGTCACAGTTGCCCTGATGCTGATCTATTTTAACAATTACATTCTACCCGATATGAATTTCCATGCGCGGCTTCTTTCCGGTGATATTTATCGTAAACGCCCCGGAATGAATATTGAGCCGGGAATATTTATTGATAATATTCCTGATTACAGCATGATTGTCGGTGGTAAAAAAGGGGAATTATTTTCTGATGTTCGAATTTTTTCCAAAGGAAAGCAGGAAGCCCAAACAAGCATCCACTCTAAAACAGGAACCCTTTCCACCCTGGCAGATGCATTTTTACTCACGCTCTTCGATGGTGAAATACATGAACTGGAAAGTAAAGATTTTACCAATTACCGCCGGATCATTTTTGAGACACATAAGATCATTATACCGGCAGACGATATTTTGCTCAACCGCCGCGATTCATCAAATAGGACTGACCGAGAAATGACGGTACCCATGATCATTGATAAAGTAGAGAATTACGAGCACCGAATTGGTGTGGTGAATAAACGGCTGGCAGGTGCATTCTTTCGCACACTGGGGGATAGTCTTTATCCGGAAACAATTTCAGAAGGAACTCATATTCTAGATTCTGCAAGAATAAATATCCAGGCAGACACAACCTTATCCGGCAATCAACTTCGCAAAAAAGAACGACAAATCCGAAGTCTTGAACGCCAGGTAAAAAATGAACTCCAGCTTATCACCAGTTACCAGAAAGGACGAAATAAATATCAAGTAGAAATACATAAAAAGTTTTCCATTCCCTTTGCTTGCATCCTATTTGTTTTATTAGGTGCCCCTTTAGGTGTTATGGCAAAACGGGGAGGGTTTGCAATAAGTACGAGTCTAAGTTTTGGATTTTTCCTGCTTTATTATATTTTATTGATCGGGGGCGAAGAAATGGCTGACCGAAACCAAGTTCCAGCATGGATAGGAATGTGGGTTCCTAATGCGGTTGTATTAATTGTATCACTTTATCTCATACTCCATACTGTCCGGGAAAGAGCTCCGATTTCACTTCTATCGTTTATTAAAAATAGAGAAAAAAGTAATCCTTAATTGTATTTACTGTGTTCGGTGAACCTTGCACTTTTGGATAGGTTCAGTTCCAACTTTGAATATTTCTTTTTCAACAGGACATGCAGGCACAGGTGCTTTTTTTGTAACAGAACAGATTTCTATATCTTGAATACCCGAAGGTTTTTCAAATTTTTGGATAGGAAAATCCAATGTGTCATGTGCACCTTTCATGAACCGTGCCCATGCAGGGAGCGCTGCTATAGATCCATCCTGGCCAGGGCCTAAAGGCACTCGGAAATCATCCACACCAAACCAACAACCAGCAGCTATCTGTGGTGTAAATCCAACAAACCAAGCATCACTCCAACCCTGGGTTGTTCCCGTTTTTCCTGCAGCAGGTCGATTAAATTTATACTTCCATCGTGCACTTCCTCCGGTGCCACGATCCATCACAGTTTGCATCAAGCTCGTCATTAAATAAGTAGTCTCTTCGCTCAATACTTCTTTACGCTCGGGATAAAATTCTTTAATCACATTCCCGTAGCGATCTTCGACTCGGGTAATAGGAAAAGGTTTAGAATACACCCCCTGATTTGCAAATGCGGCATAAGCAGAAACAATCTCTAGGGGGAAAACTTCAGAAGTTCCTAATGCCAAGGCGTCTACTGCACGGATATCCGTTGTGATTCCCATACGTTGTGCTGTTCGTTTAACCTGCTCTGAAGGAGCAATATCCTGCTGAACCATTCGGACAGAAATCAGGTTCATGGATTTTCTTAAACCTTCACGTAGTGTGGTGAGTCCCCCTGTACTTCCGTCATAATTTTGGGGTTTCCACTTTACCCATGAGCCATCTACATTCTGTACGTTTAATACCACAGGTTGATTCAAGAGTTGTTCGGTTACAGGATATCCATTGTCCAAGGCTGTGGTGTAAACAAATGGTTTAAAAACAGAACCTGGTTGCCGTTTGGATTGTACAGCTCGGTTGTATTGATCATGATAGTCCGGACGTCCGCCTACCAATGCAAGGATACCGCCGGTCAAAGGGTCCAGCGCCACAAAGGAACATTGCACCAATAATTTATCCCTCAGGTCTTTGTATAACTCTCCTTCACCAGCCATCATCATTTTGACCGTGTCCTCAGGATAAATAGTTAAATAAGCAAGATTTTCAAATTCCTCACGGTCTTTGAATAACCGGCGATTCAACCTGGCCTGATTATCCCGTACCGATTGCATAACCGCATCTTCAGCAATGGATTGAAGTCGAGAATCCAGAGTGGTATAAATTTTTAATCCATCACGATAAATATTCACTTCCAGAATTTCATCTATTTTTTCCATAGTACGCCGAACATATTCAGTGAAATAAGGTGCTATACCTTGCCTAGGTAATTCTCGAACAGATTCTAGCGTCATGGCTCGGTACTCTTCAAATTCGCTCTTTTGAATGTATTCTTGATCCCTCAATAAACGAAGTACAGTATTTCGACGGCGGATTGCGCGATCCGGATGATGAATAGGAGAATAACTGGCTGGAGCAGGAAGTAATCCCACCAGGAGTGCAGATTCATCAATAGACAGGTCGTTTGATTCTTTTCCAAAAAATCGTTTCGAGGCTGCTTCAACACCATAGGTTCCATGACCAAAGTGAACAGTATTAAGATACATTTCAAGGATCTCATCTTTGGTATAGGTTCTTTCAATCTGGACAGCTGTAATCACCTCTTTAATCTTTCGGACAACACTGTCTTCAAATCCCACCGATTTATATAGATTGCGTGCCAATTGTTGGGTGAGAGTACTAAATCCCTGACGGTAACTCATGGATAAGGTATTGATCACAACGGCACGAGCCACACTTCGCAGCGATAAGCCCCAATGGTTATAAAACCGGCGATCTTCCGAGGCTACAACTGCATTTTGCATATGGGTTGGAATCTTATCCAATTCAATAAAAACGCGTTTCTGGACAAACAATTCTTCCAGAACCTTCCCGTCAGCAGAATATATCCGTGTCACAAGATCAGGATCATAATTCTCTAACTGTTCAATGGAAGGCAGATTTTTTGCAAGACCAAGTATCACACCCAAAACTGTAAACATTCCTAGAAGAATGACAGCGATGCTGAGCTTGATGATGCGGCTCACATCAATAGTTGTGGAAGGGTTAGCCATAAGGAAATTTACACTTTAGCCTTGTTTGGCTGAATAGGGAATTTAATCAATAACAGAATAAAGGGAGAATAATCCCGCCGGATCAGTCTTTTTTCCGGGGATGTATCATTTGTTCTGGTTGCACCAAACGGTCAAAATCTTCACCAGACATATAATCTAATTGGATAATGGCTTCACGGAGTGTTGATTTATCCTTGAATGCTTTCTTGGCAACTTCCGCTGCTTTATCATATCCAATATGAGGATTGAGCGCCGTAACCAGCATGAGCGAATTATAAAGATTGTGATCAATCCGTTCCTGGTTTGGTTCAATCCCGGCAACAGCATGTTCTGAAAAAGATCGACAGCCATCTGCCAACAGGCGAATAGATTGTAAAATATTGTATGCTATGACCGGACGATACACATTCAATTCAAAATTGCCAGATGCGCCAGCAAGGGTAATAGTTGTATCATTTCCTATAACTTGTGTACACAGCATGGTTAGCGCTTCACATTGAGTTGGATTTACTTTACCGGGCATGATGGATGAACCCGGTTCATTCGCTGGTATAGAAATTTCACCGATCCCGGATCTGGGCCCACTTGCTAACCAACGTATATCATTGGCAATCTTGAACAAGGATACAGCAACCACTTTCAATGCTCCTGATAATTCAACAATACAATCTTGTCCGCCCAATGCTTCAAATTTATTTTCAGCAGTCCGAAATGGTAATCCTGTGATATCAGCGATTTCTTTCGCCACAGCAATACCAAATCCTTCTACAGAATTAATTCCTGTACCAACAGCCGTTCCGCCCATGGCCAATTCGTAACAATGGTTCAATGCTTTTTCCACACGGTTCAATCCATGATCCAAGGCAGAAACATATCCTGAAAATTCCTGGCCAAGGCTCAAAGGTGTAGCATCTTGCAGATGGGTACGACCTAGTTTAACAATAGTCGAAAATGCCTTTGCTTTTTCATCCAATGTATCCCGTAATTGTTGTATAGCCGGGATTAACTGCTGATGAATGCTCTCCACAGCAGCAATATTAATAGCAGTCGGGAATGTATCGTTGGTGGATTGACTCATATTTACATGGTCATTAGGGTGAACGGGATCTTTACTGCCTAATTCTCCACCAAGCATTTCAATGGCCCTATTCGCAATCACTTCATTGAAATTCATATTGGTTTGTGTCCCGGAACCTGTCTGCCAGACCACCAGCGGAAAATGATCATCTAATTCCCCTTCAATGACTTCACCAGCTGCATTATGAATGGCTGATTTTGTGGATTCTTCCAGAATCCCGAATGCATTATTTACAGAAGCTGCAGCTTTTTTTAAAATCCCATAAGCACGTATAAATTCTCTTGGAAAACGTTCTCCACCGATTTTAAAATTTTCAAAAGATCGCTGAGTCTGCGCACCATAGTATCGATCAGAAGGTACTTCGACCGAACCAATACTATCCCGTTCTGTACGTGTTTTCACTTCAGTCTACAACCCATGTATCACCAGAATTCAGGAGATCCTGAACATTGCCTGGCCCTTTGGCTTTAATGGCTGATTCGATCTGGTTCACAATATCCTGGTTGTAAGTTGTTTTGTCTATACAATAAATAACACCAATGGGTTCAGGAAGTGTGGGGTGAGATGTCCAGTTGGCAATAATATGAGCCAGATCCAGATCCGTTTCATCGTGGATTAAAATATCATCAATACTATTTTTCTCCATATCCACAACTTTGGGTTTAAATCCATCCAATTTAATCCCTTTTGTTCCTTGTGCAAAAACCATGGGTTCACCATGCTTTAATTCGATTACATTACTAAATTTTTCCGCACCTGTATATTCTTCATAAGCACCATCATTAAATATGTTACAATTCTGATAAATCTCAATACAGGAACCACCATCATGATTATATGATCGTTCTAACATTTCTGCCATGTGTTTTTGCCAGCGATCAATGGTTCGTGCCACAAATGTTGCTTGCGCACCCAAAGCCAGTGAGGGTGGATTCAGTGGATAATCAATAGATCCATAGGGCGATGCTTTTGTCTTTTTTCCCTGCTCAGATGTTGGCGAATATTGCCCTTTTGTCAATCCATAGATCCGATTATTAAACATTAAAATATTGATATCCATATTCCGACGTAATACATGCATAAAATGATTTCCACCAATGGAGAGCCCATCACCATCTCCAGTAACAACCCAAACAGATAGGTCCGGATTGGCAATCTTCACCCCAGTCGCCACTGCAGGTGCACGACCATGAATGGAGTGAAATCCATAAGTATTCATGTAATAGGGGAAACGGCTGGAACACCCAATGCCGGATACAAAAACAAATTCTTCCCGTTTCCGGCCAAATGTAGGCATGTTCTTTTGGGTTTGAGCTAAAATCGCATAATCACCACACCCCGGACACCAGCGTACTGCTTGATCGGATTCGAAATCTTTCTTTGATAATGAAGGTGCTTGTATGTCAGTCATAGTTTTAACCCAGTGTTTTTTTAACAGTTTTTACAATCGTTGATGCGCCGATAGGACGACCACGAACAAGGTTTAACCCTTGTGCATCTACAAGGTACTCAGAGCGAATCAACTGCAGGAGTTGTCCTAAATTGATTTCCGGAACCAAGATATGTTTGAATCCGATAATAATCTCACCCAAATCTTTTGGCAATGGATTGATCCAGCGAAGATGCACGTGGGAAACCTTCTTCCCTTCTTCATTCAGAGTTTCTACGGCTGATCTACAGGCACCATAGGTACCACCCCAACTCAACACAAGCATATCACCATGATCTTCTCCAAACACTTCTAAGGGTGGAATATCATGCTGAATCCGATTTACTTTCTCCTGCCTTAACTCAACCATCCTATGGTGGTTTTCAGGGTCGTAGGATACGTGTCCTGTATTTTTTGCTTTTTCAATTCCACCTAAACGATGCTCGAGCCCTGGTGTACCTGGAATTGCCCATGGGCGTGAAAGTGTATCTTCATCACGAAGATAGGGCAGAAAATCATTTTCACTATTCTTCCCGTGTGCAAATTTTACATCAATATCTTCTAAGTCATCTACATTAGGAATTTTCCAGGGTTCGGAACCGTTCGCAAGGTATCCATCAGAAAGTAACATGACAGGCGTCATAAATTTTAACGCAATTCGACATGCTTCATAGGCAGCATAGAAACAATCTCCAGGAGTTGCTGGTGCAATCACTGGCATAGGCGCCTCTCCATTCCTACCATACAGTGCCTGGTTTAAATCGGACTGTTCCGTTTTAGTAGGAAGTCCTGTGCTGGGTCCACCCCTCTGAACATTAATAACAACCATGGGTAATTCTGTAATAACACCCAAACCAAGTGATTCACCTTTAAGTGCGATTCCTGGACCCGAAGTCGCTGTTACTGCAAGTTTTCCAGCGAAAGCAGCACCAATAACGGATGCGATTCCTGCAATTTCATCTTCTGCCTGAAAAGTCTGAACACCGAAATGTTTCCAGATAGCAAGCATATGTAGTATATCACTGGCAGGTGTGATGGGATATCCACCATAAAACAATTTCAATCCTGATCTTTGCGATGCGGCTAAAAGTCCCAGTGATGCCGCTAGGTTCCCATTCATATTCCGGTAAGTTCCAGAAGGGAGATTTGCCTTTTCGACCTTATACCTTGTCATGAACAATTCAGTGGTATCCCCATAATTATATCCGGCGTTTAAGGCACGGATATTGGCTTCAATAATGGCATCCTTTCCTTTAAATTTTTTCTTTAGCCATGCTTCAGTTGCATCCAAAGGGCGATCATACATATAAAAAAGAATTCCCAATGCGAAAAGATTTTTTGTTCTACCAACCAATTTCGGCGACAAATCCAAACCTTCACATGCTGCGGTCACCATTTTATTCATTTCAACAGGAATCAAGGTAAAATAATCATCTAGAGATCCATCTTCTATGGGATTGGATTCGTAACCTGCAAATTTCAGATTCTTTTTGGTGAATGCATCGGTATTGATAATTAAGGTTCCACCGGGAATTATTTCTTTTTGATGTACTTTAAGGGCCGCTGGATTCATGGCAACCAACACGTCCGGGTTAACACCCGGTGTATGAATATCCTTGGAAGAGAATTTGATTTGGAAAGCACTCACGCCAGCCAGAGATCCGGCGGGTGCTCGAATCTCTGCGGGAAAATCAGGGAGGGTACTTAAATCATTCCCGACGATGGCAGTTGTTTCTGTGAAACGGCCACCCGTTAACTGCATCCCATCGCCGGAATCACCAGCGAACCGAATGACGGCTTCATCAATTGTTTTGAATGTTTTTCCCATGGATATTTTTTATGTATAGAAGGGGTTAGAATTCCTGTGGAAGGGTAGCAATTTTTTTGGGGCGTGAAAATAATTTGAATGTTTTCAATATTTCGTCAAAAAATCTGTATCGGAACTTAACAAGCTGATTCAGATTGTAGAAAGAAATTAATTCCCTATCTTGGTAATTTATTTTTTAAGATTCCACTCCCGAACTAATATAAAATACACACATTTCCTATGAACAATAAATTTAATTACCCATTTAGCATGCGGATCCGGTACCGCATTGATAATTTTATGTCCAAGGGCAGTTCATCCATTTTTCTTGCCCTGCTTGCCCTTTTCATGGTCGGGTTTCTGGTGATGGTCATCTTCCGAGTCATCGCCAATTATCTGATTCCGGATGAAACCCTTAGTAGTTGGATGGAAATTCCCTGGAGAGTTTATGTGGCTGTCATGGAAGGATCCGCAGCTGAAACGGATGGAGATAGCAACTGGGCAGCAAAAATGTCATCCATTATCGGTGTGATGATTGGATTGATCCTATTTTCAAGTATGGTTGCATTTATCACTAGTGTGTTCGAAGCCAAGTTAGCAGAATTACAGCGAGGAAGAAGCATCGTCCTGGAAAAGGACCATACCCTTATCTTAGGATTCGGTGATCGGATTATCGAGATCATTCGAGAACTTATTGAAGCAAATGAATCTGAACCAGATGCTGCCATTGTGATTCTAGCAGAAGATGACAAAGAGAGTATGGATAATATGATTCGGGATAATATTTCGGATTTTGTAACCACCCGAGTTATAACACGATCAGGGGTTGTTACCAATATCAAGAACCTTAAAAAGGTCATGGCAGAAGAAGCTAAATCCATAATCATAATGAATAGCGCTGCCAGTTGGAGGCCAAAAGAAGAACGAAAATTAGCAGATGCTCTCGTATTGAAATCCATCATGTCAATTATCGCCGTATGTGATGGCGAAGAACATCCTTCCATTATTTGTGAGATCCATTCAGATCGAGACCGAGATCTTGCAGAAAATATTTCCAATGGAACCGTTAAAGCGCTCAACGAAGTTAGCGTTTTATCCCGCATGATTGCCCAATTGGCGTTGAGCCGGAATGGATTATCCGTGGTTTACAGCGATATGGTAGGATTCGATGGAAATGAATTTTATTTTTATCAGCCGGATGAAGGCTGGGGCGGGCCACTCACTTTTGGTGATAGTATACACCGATTCAAAAGTAGTACGCCCATGGGAATCCATAATGCAAATGGGGAGATTATATTAAATCCACCACCGGAAACATCTATTTCTGACAACGATGAACTTATTGTTTTTGCCGAGGATGACTCAACTATTTTTTATTTCAAGGAGCCTGTTTACAATGCCGGGGTTTCCGAGATCCCTCAAACAACCATGAGCCTGCGTGAGCAACGGGTAGCCCTTTTAAATTGGACACCTAAAACTGGCATCATCATGGAAAAATTATGCAGTTATCTGCCCGCAGGATCAGAATTATGTACCTATGTACCCGAGATAAATGAAGAAATGGAATCTTTCAAAGAAAATTTATTAAGCATTTATCCGGAACTGAATATTTCCCTTAATCAAATGGATTTCAATGACCTAAATAAATTGAATGAAATTGATCCACAAAGTTTTGACAGTTTACTGATTCTATCTCCTGGTGGAGCAACCATCGAAGAAATGGATGCTTTTGTAATCTCCTTGCTGATTCGTATACGCCAAATACTGCGAAATTCCGGTAAGAGTCAATGGCCGAAACTCATTACCGAAGTAATGGACAGTGAAAATATTGATATTATCTTGAATAGCGGCGTGGAAGATTTCATGGTATCAAACCAATTTGTATCTCAAATAATGGCGCAGGTTTCGGAAGAACCATTGGCGTTAGATGTATATGACGATCTTTTTCAGGCGGAAGGAAGTGAACTCTACATTAAGCCCATTTCTTACTATTTCCCATTTGATGGGAAAGAATCGATCACTGTCGCTTATGGGGAATGTGTCCATGCCGCCCAATTACGTGGCGAAGTTATATTAGGAGCTCAGCTCCATCCCCGCCAAAAAGAAAAAGACAAAATGTTTGGTATTTCGTTAATCCCAGATAAGAATCAGGAGTATACATTTACTAAAGAAGATGGTTTAATTGCTCTTGCTAAAGATGAAACATAATATTTTTTGAAAATCCAATTTTATGAAAACAGATCGAGATAAAATAAGGCTCACTACCTTGAGCCACGGCTCTGGCTGAGCATGTAAGATTGGTCCGACTGACCTAGCCCAGGTTCTGGGTGATCTTAAAATGCAAACCAATAATTCCGTCGTTGTGGGCTTTGAGGGTGCCGACGACGCTGCCGTTGTGCGTCTAGATGATGGGAAATTCATTGTTCAATCTGTAGATTTTTTCACGCCGATTGTTGATAATCCCTACCAGTTTGGTCAAATCGCAGCAGCCAATGCACTTTCCGATATTTATGCAATGGGTGGAAAGCCTCTTTTCGCACTGAATATTGTTGGATTCCCAATCAACGATTTACCCAAATCGATCTTAACTGAAATTCTTCAAGGTGGTGCTGATAAAGCTGCTGAAGCGGGAGTCCCAATTGTCGGTGGACATTCCGTTGATGATAAAGAACCGAAATACGGTATGGTTGTAACAGGGGAAGTTGATGAAGCTAAAATGTGGAAAAATTCAGGTGCTCAAGTTGGTGATATCCTGGTATTAACCAAATCGCTGGGAACCGGTATCATTGCCACAGCCATAAAAAAAGGCGTAGCAAATGAAGAAAGTATCATTGCAGCTGTTGAATCTATGGCAACATTGAATAAAGGTGCTGCCGATGCACTGAATGGTTTGAATGTTCATGCTGTTACGGATGTAACCGGTTTTGGTTTATTGGGGCATTTAAAAGAAATGTGCCAAGGAAGTGATGTGTCTGCAAAAATTAATTTTTCGGAATTATCCTTTTTGCCCAATGTACGGCAACTAGCAGAAACAGGCATTATGGCCGGTGGAACAGTACGAAATCTTGATTATGTAAAAGACTTTGTAAAATTCGATTCTACTCTTTCAGAGATAGATAAACTCTTGGCTGCTGATGCACAAACCTCTGGCGGATTACTTGTCTCTCTTTCAGAAAATGAAGCAGAAAATTTTATTAATAATATTGGGTCAATCGCAAAACCTATTGGCAAAATAATTCAAAAAGAATCCAATTTTATTTCAATAAAATAATATATACACGACTAATTTAGTCGTAAATAGTTCTTGATGAATAAATACGCATTCAAGTAATTTTCGGACTGGAATTTAGAACTATGTTAAAAATTACTCGAAAAGCTGAATATGCCCTTATAGCCCTTAGGCATTTGAATAGTATAAAGGATGGCGAATTAGCCACGGTGAAAGAAATTTCCACCCAATATGGGATACCTAAAGAATTGCTAGCAAAAGCGCTACAACAATTGGCACGTGCAAAAGTAATCGATGCCACTAAAGGTCCATATGGTGGTTATAAGTTGTTAACGGATCCCAATGAGATTAACATGACAAAATTTTTTGAAATTTTGGAAGGTCCAATGGGTATTATGGATTGTTTTTTTGAATCGGACTGCAATCAATTGAGTGCTTGCAATATTCGCACACCAATTAACCGAATTAATGATTCAATTCGTACCATTTTTGATAAATTGACACTAGCAGACATAACATACTAATGAATTTAAAAGACAAAATAATTGATGTTTTAAAACTTTGCTTTGATCCAGAAATCCCAGTGGATCTCTGGAGCCTTGGCCTTATTTATTCAATTGATATTGAACCATATGAAAATGATAAAACGGATGTAAAAATCACTATGTCACTTACAACGCCGGGATGCGGGATGGGTAACTATATGGCAAATGATATTAAAGAAAAAGTATTGGCCATGGATGAGGTCAATGATGTGGATGTGACGATTACGTTTGATCCGCCCTGGAAGCCAGAAATGATGAGTGATGAAGCCCGGAGCAAACTAGGGTTTGACCCGACACCAGTCCCAAAAAATGAACCAAAAATTGAAACGGAGTGGGAATAATGAGTGCAACAACACAAAATGAAAAATCGATTGAAGAAAAACAGCAAGTTTTTCAAAATGCAACCATCACAGCAACAAAAAGCGCAGTAAAACGCCTTAAGGGCGTCAT
>Ga0187833_10004825_pt1 | contig 12997 bp, 11 predicted proteins | sample ETNtaG_37_FD_167968 | JGI IMG/M metagenome (GOLD analysis project Ga0187833, IMG submission 167968) | Marine microbial and viral communities from oxygen minimum zone, Eastern Pacific Ocean - ETNP2014_SV_400_PacBio MetaG (Illumina Assembly) | ecosystem: Environmental > Aquatic > Marine > Hypoxic... | reverse complement strand
ATTTTTTCCGGACGACGATTTGGGTTGACATCCGGAAGGAAGTGAACTAATTCTTTTGCGGTATCCATCCAATCCTTGTCGCGATCTTTTCCACACATAGAAGCACTGAGGTAGGTGCTTCCGTGGTAGGACTTTTCTCTAGAAATAATCTTTTTCTTTTTATTTCTTCCTAAAACATTGTTATAAAAATGCACAAAGCGAATCGCACTGTCTACCGCTGTTGAACCACAAGTGGTGAAGAAGACATGGTTCAAGTCTCCTGGAGTGCGCTCTGCGATCTTATGCGCCAGCATGGCACTTGGAGAAGAACTCATGTTCCATGGCGAATAATACGGTACCTTAAGGATCTGATCAGAAATGGCCTTGGCCATTTCTGGGCGTCCGTAGCCAATCTGCACGCACCACATTCCTCCAGGGCCGTCTATTAATTTTTCACCATTCTCATCGTAGAGATAAATCCCTTCTGCTTTTTCGGCAAACATGCGTTTTTTTTGCCCTACATCTTTCATGTATTCCCATGGATGTACGAAATTCTTGTTGTCAAAACTTTGGATTTCTTCAATTTTTTCAAGTCTCATTTTCAGTTTCATAAATAGTTAGCCCTTTTTACAGCGGGCAGAGGGTTTCATGGCGTCACGTGATAACAAAATCGGGAATCGATCACGTATGTTTGTATCGGCTTTGGGAGTGATGTGATCCGGAAAGTGTGTTGATAAAATTTCGAAAGCTGTTTCGTGAGCACGTTCGAGGATGTCTTTAGAACCTTCCTGTTCCCATACTCCGGGAGGGGCGCGATCCGCTATTTTAGGATACAAAAACTCGCTCTGCATCCGGTCAAGTGTTTGGGCGTGTCCGAGATAGTGCCCAGCCCCTAAAGCGACATCCTTAATCACTTCAACACTCAGAGTTTCTTCGGTGACTTCAATCCCACGAATGACCCGTTGTACCATGCCGAGCATGTCATTATCGATCACGAGTGCTTCAAAGGAACAGCCCATCAAGCTCCCCAGCATCCCGGCGGATTCCAGGATCCGGTTACCGCCCGCTAATCCAGCCAGCACGGCACTGATACCCTTTTCATAACCGGCCTGGGCATCCGGTATTTTTGAGTCTGTCATGCAGGAAGGTACTGTCGTCGGCAAATTGTAAAATTTTCCGATTTGTACAGCTGCAGCGATAATGAGTGCCTCCTCGCCGCTTCCTCCAGAGAAAGAACCTGTGCGCAAATCGCTGATGAATGGCCAGATAGCAAAGCTCATCGGACAGCCGGGATTGATGAAATTGACAATCGCCAAACATGCCAGTCCTTCTGCAGTCACTTGGGCTAGTGTCCCTGCTAATGTTGCAGGAGCTGTTGCTCCGGCTTGAGGTGCAATTGCGATGTCATTGATCAACCCAAGTCTACTACTTTCCACCAGCACGTCCAGGTTCTCCTTGGCAAATCGAAGTGGTGAGACAATTGGACATCCGCCAAAAGTACAAAATGGTTTTTCAGCAAAACGACCTTCTCCCCCCAAAACCATGTCGAACATTTTCACTGCCCCTTTGATGTTTTGAGCACGGTTGAAGGTCATTTCAAACGGTTTTTCAGTTCCGGCGACCAATGCGTAGGCCACATTAAAATCGTGTTCATCTAAATCCGAAATTTCAGTGGGTATTACGGTTTGCCCAAACTGGTGAATGTATTCCAACTTGTCCACTAACCGACAGGCATCGTAAAGGTCAAGCAGTGTGGAAGGGCGATAGGTTTTTGAGTCGAGCTCAAAGATGGTCACGGCTTCTCCGCTGGTGGCGTAATGCACCCGATAGCCGCCGACGTGCAAGTCGGCATGAGCAGAATTGCGACTATGCACAACATATTCGTTGGCGGCTTTCACCAAGACATCCTCAATCAAGGCTTTTGGAAAGCATAATCGTCCAAAATCACTGGCTATACATCCGCATTCTGTAGCCAGTTCAATCACTTCCGGGGTTGCTTCGGCGATTCCTATGGTTGCCAAAATTTCCAGTGCAGCCTGATGAATCTTCTCCAAATCCGTATCTTGAAGCGGTTTGTATGCCCCTCCGGACATCCCTGCCTGTACCACCGGCACTTGGTTTTCTGAGCTTCTCTGAGCTTTCCGTCCCGCACGGCCACCCGTACGGACTCTCCCGAGCCGCCCCACTCTTTCAACATCTACCATAAAATTTCTTAATTCCGGTGGAGCTTCACCCAACCAGACTTTTCTATATGTACTGCAATTAGCTGGAAATCTTCATGTCAACCCGTATTTATGTTTGGGGAGTTATTCCCGATATCTCAAATAGGACATCATCAAGGCTGGCCAATCATGAAAGTAAAAGAGAAGGCATCAAAAAGCAATGAGAAAGAGCTAGTTTCAGACTACACGAAACTGGTTTTAGCTGAGTACAACTTTATAATTCAAACCCGGATTCAATAGTTGATCTCTTCACAGCAGGCTTCCTAACGGTTTTTGAAATAAGATAGATGATAATTCAAAATCTAGCAAGATCAAGTAATATTACAATATAAAAACATCTGAAAACGTTGCTTTCAATGTTTTTGGAAAAGGGTTGCTGTGATCAGCTTGTGCTTGGTCAAAACAGTTGTTGCGATTCTAAACTCAAGCAAAACTCTGGATGAGGCATTCATCTCTAAAGGGTGGATCCATATTAAAACAGTTATTCTTAGAAACGCTTTATTATCAGCGTTTTCTAAGAATATCAAACAATTAACCTACGCAGGGCGTCAGTCTGAAATTCCTCCCAACTCCTCTCGATTCCGTATGAATCGGAAGTATTGCTACCAATCTGCTACCAACCGGCTTAGCCAAGCAAAAAATTGGCTGTTCAAAATCGGTGAGACACGAGAAATTATACAATCCTCGATTAGATAAATGACTAAGGCTCAATTTCGACTTGCGAGCAAATCCTGCCGATGATGTGTCTTTTCTAAATCGTAACAATTTGTTTCTAATTCTTCAATGTCCTCTACACCATTTTTAAACTCATTCATTAACGCTAAATGCCAGGAAAAATCACTTTCAGCACTTTGAATTTCAAAAGTGTTTATTGACATTCCCCATAGTGGATTAGCTGAAATAGTCTGTCCGATCAACGAAAACACTTTGTGGAAGCCTACTGCAAACTCTGAAACAGCACCCTGGCAGCACATGAAGCAGGATAACGATGAATATGATTAATTCATTGAAATATATTTCATAACAAATTATCCTAGGTATTGACTAGTTGATTTTATGCTATTGTTCTTTTCTATTCTAGAATGGGAAAATGTCTGAACACCGATCAAACGTTTCAGTTAAAATAAGTTAAGAAAAAAGTTTTGGGATTGTTTTCGCAATTTTCTTTTTAGTTATTGGGTTATTGCCGTTGATCGACGGAAACAAACCAAAAAACCAAACACTGTAAAATCAAATCCGCCATCCCACCACCAAGCGCAGATGAAAAGTTGAAATTATTTCCTTGACAGGTTTTGATTTTCCTATACTTCCACAAATATGGCCATTTTGAAGGAAATTTTGGATTACTGTGAGAATTTTATTAAATAATATACCTTTATATATCAATATATTATAAGAAAAGTTGAACAGGATCGAATTTTTATCTTGACTTTTTTCAATTTAATTGATAACAATTACAATAAAAATAGGGTCAATTTTTTTGTAGCGCCTTGGTAATTATCAGCGTTGCACTTTGGTTGGTTAAGTACTTATACTGTGCGATTACTGAAAGGAGGGTTAAGATCGCGTTCACAACGAATAGTAGTGTCAGGAATCCCATTAATTAATTCAAATTTAATAAGGGGTATATTATGGAAAACAAGGAACTTATGGAAACTTCAGTAAGTGGAGGGACTAACGGGAAAGAAAAGAAACCTGTGAAAACCTCAGGAAGCAAGGGGGTGTCACGGAGAACGTTATTCAAAGGCCTGGCAGCGGCAGGATGGGGAGTGGCCTATCTTGCTTCAAACAAGCAGGCAGTAGCCGGTTCATACAGACTTCTTGACATCGGGGATCTCACCGAAACCCAGCTCATTGAGATGTACAAGCAGATGCTGCAAATTCGGTGGTACGACCGGACGGTCGCAGACGGAATGCTCACCAAACGCGGGTATCGGGCCTATGGCCACTTCGCTTGCGGGCAGGAAGCGGTGTCGGTGGGTTGTATGATGGCCTTGAATAACAAAGGCCCATATCCGGACTGGATGGCAGGCACTCACCGCAGCCACGCCCACGCTCTTGCTAAGGGAGCTGATCTCAAAAGGATGGCGGCCGAGATCCACATGAAGGCCACCGGAACCAATAAGGGGTACGGCGGTTCTATGCACATCATGCAGGCCGATGTGGGCATGATGGCCGAGAGCGGGATTGTCGGCGGCGGTCAAATACCTGCTGCCGGTGGTGCATTTGGTCTCAAAGCCGCGGGCAAAGGTCAGGTGTCAGTCTGTATGGGCGGTGACGGGCACATGAACAGTCCCTGGACGATGCCGGCGCTGATGGAATCCGCCAAGTTCAAACTGCCGTTTATCTATTTGATAGAAAACAACGGCTACCAAGCATCCAACCCCATTGAAAAATGTAACCCCCACCTCACGGAGTATGTCTCCGTGGCTCGGGGATGCAACGTACCCGCAGAGGTGGTAGATGGCCAATCGGCCCTAGAGGTCTACTCTGTAATGAAACGGGCCGTAGCAAGGGCTCGGGCCGGCGAGGGTCCTAGCTTCATCGAAGCCAAGACCTACCGCTACTACAGTCATTTCGGTACCGGCGGGGCCAAACCCGGAGTGATGGGAGCCTTCGGTCTTTCTTATCGTTCGGATCGAGAGGTTAGGCATTGGCTAGCCAAAGATCCCATCGACATTCATAAAAACACGTTGGTCAACATGGGTGTGCTCTCTGCGGACGACGCCAGTAGAATAGAGAAGGAGCAGAAGCAATTTGTAGTCGAGGCTTTCGATTGGGCTGAAAAACAACCTAATCCCATAGGCTCGGATGGCATAAACAATGTATTCTCCGGTGGGCCATCGGTTTTGCCCAGACAGTTGGCGGATTGTCCGATTTACGACGGCCACAACGGTAAACTTGCCGTCGATGCGATAGCGGCCAGCATGCGGTCTGCTGTTCCTTATAAAGATAAAGAACAGCACGTGGATGATGAACAGATTGTATAACCTTGTGTAACCTATAAATTAAGGAGGAAATATGACACAGAAAAGTTGGGCATACGGGCAGCTTGAAGGGATCAGGCAAGCCTTGGGACCGGGTGAAGACCTTATACTTACTGGAACGAACGGAAAGGCATCCTTTCCGAAATTACCGGATATAAATTTAGAGCAGGAATTCGGCACGGATCGGGTGATGAACTATACCGCTATCGACGAGCTGTGGTATTTCAACGTTGCATACGGTAGCGCAGTGGTAGGAGCTGGCAAAACCAAGGCCATCTACAACCACAGGATGTACATGGCCAATGCATATCCATTCCACCATCTCAGCCAGCACGTGGCCAAGGACCACCATATGACCGGTGGCCAGGCGACAATCCCATTCGTGCACTGGGCGAAACTGGCCCGGAAATGGGTAGGAGGAGCCGGCCAGCACTCCGATTATGAGGAGGATAGCTGGTTTATGCACATCCCGGGCGTCCGGACGGTGATCCCCTCCACGCCATACGATGCCAAGGGGCTGATGATCTCTGCGGTGAGAAGTGGCGACCCGGTGGTGTATATCGATTTTGGCGGCTTCGGGTCGTTGAAGGGGGATGTGCCCGATGAAGCCTACGAGGTACCTTTCGGGAAGGCCGCCATTCGCACCAAGGGTAACGACCTGACCATCGTCAGTTCCGGCGGAGGCATGGTTGAAGCCCAAAAAGGAACGGAAATGCTCCAGAAGGCGGGGATGAGCGTCGAGCTCATCGATCTCAGGTCGCTTAACCCCATGGATACGGAGACATTGATCAAATCGGTGCAGAAGACCAAGCGCCTGTTGACCTTCGACCTGTCCAAGTACACCTTGGCCCCCGGGGCGGAAGTGATCGCGCGAGTGGCCGAAGGAGTGGAGGGTGCCAAGTTCAAGAGGATCGCGCATCCTGATGCGCCTCCGGCTGCTGCTCCGGAGATGTACCTTTGGAGCAGGCCGGATGAAAACAATCTGTTTGACGCGGCCAAAATACTTGTCGGTTGATGGAATAAGTCATCCATAACCTGTGTGGGAGAGGGCCCGCCTTTTCCCACACAGCTTTTTTTCTTACCAGTTAGTGTTGGCCGAAAAAAGGCTGTAATTCGGGAGAGGTGTGCCTAAAATTGTGCTGGAAACAATAAATAATGGAAGTGGAACATACATGTCCCGAATGCGGCGGCAATGCTCGTATGGAGGACGTCAAACTGTGTCTATGGAAAGCTGAAAGACTAATTGTAATCGAAGATGTTAACGCCTTGGTTTGCGACGATTGTGTTGAGCAATTTTACGACAGCCTGACCCGATATAAGATCGACCGATTGGGAGAGAATGGTTTTCCGAAAGAAGAAGCAAGACGGGTGTTTGAAGTGCCAGTATTCTCGGTGGAGGATGTCGAACATTCCGTAAAGGAGGATGCAGTAGAAGAGACCGAATCGGGGGAACCATCATGGCTGCCTGACTGGAGCGAGTTGGAAGATGACCTGTAAATAATCGGTTTCACCCACCAGAAAAGTTTAGAGCACCTAAAAATTCCAAAAATTTCAAAGGACTTTTTACAGAGGGAAGCGGTCATGAATAAAATAAGTTTGTTCTTTTTATTGATGCTATTTCTTGCACTACCGGGAGGTCTGACTCAAGCCCAGGCGAGGTACGATTGGATGCCGAAGGGGGGATGCGAAATTCTAATGTCACTGAACAGGGGGGATTTGTTGGAGATCGTGACGGCGGAAAGGACAGGGGTAGACAGTAGCATGGAGGAATGGAAACAGGTGGAGATAACTTTTGGAAAATGGCAAAAATTTTTTGCTGACACAGACCTCGCCGAAAAACAGGCGAAAACCCTGGCCGCATACCTTGCGAATTTCATGCCGGTTCCGAAAGATGGATTGCCACAGAATCCAAAAGAGATCACCTGCTCCCATCTTCACCTTGATTCACATCAATTGGTCATTAAATACTGTCAGGTCTGTCACGGACTCAAAACACCGCTTCAAAACGAATCAACGGTGGTGGGATGGTTGAACCTCTTTGCCGGGCCTGCCCTGGGGGAAGATACTGTAGCCACTGCAAAAGATCAGGAAGCAATGGCCTATTACCTTTGGATTAATAATCCTGTCCCGGATGAGCTTATTCCGGAGAGCCAATGGGAACCTCCGCAACCTTGAACCATCCAATTGATGCCACGGCGATATCAGCGGACAGGGAGATGGAATTCTGATCAGCGGCAGGCCCAACTATATCCATACCTCGGGGGGTTGAACTCTGCCGTGTTATAATTCTTCTGCGCTTCATTATTCCTCATAATCGATTCTTTTTATATCCAGGCCACGGCCTTATTCCGATCAGCAAATTACTTGGATCAATTTTTGAGAATTATCAATGTTGTCCGTAAATCGATTTTTAACGATCCAAGAGAAGGAAGAATAACCGTTATGAAGAAGATAAATTTGATTGTTATATTAGCGTTATTTCTTTTTCTTGCAGGAGGACTGGCAGAGGGATTTGAGGGATACGAATGGATGCCGGAAGGCGGCTGTCAGATTTTAACGTCACTGAACAGAAGTGATTTATTGACCCTCGCGACGACCAATAAAACCGAGGAGGAATGGGAAAAGTTTTTTGCCGACACAGAGCTTACCGAAGAACAGGTGAAAACACTGGCCGCTTATCTGGCCCTGCAAATGCCGGTTCCGAAAAATAAACTACCGCCGAATGTCAAGGAGTTAACCTGCGATGTTCTGCCCTACGATGGGCAGATGGTTGTGCTCAAAGTATGTCAGAATTGCCACGGCCTCGGACAGGTGGTGTTACAGGAAAAAGATCTTACGGCTTGGTATATCCAAATTGGGGCGCGTTCCCATAACGAAATTGAATTGGATGAAAAGGATAGTCAATTAATTGTTACCTACCTTTCGATCAATATGCCTGTTTCAGAAGAAACCATTCCGAAGGCCCTCCTAGAATCATTTATGTCGTATTAACGACAATGATATGGAATGACGGTTCGGAGTGGGAAGCCCTGCTGGTTCTGAAGCACCTGATTTACTGCCATTTCTGTTTCATTTAGCCTGTAACAATCCTTACCAGCCATTGGGCTGGATCGATTTCCTCAACGATCCCGGATAACTATCCAAAAAGGTGTGATCGTCAGTATGCATCATCGATAAATATCTTTCAGTGCCACAAAGGGGAAAGTGAACCGCAATGAAAAAGATATATTTGATGGTTGTTTTGATGGTATTATTTACCTTCCCGAAAGGGTTGACTCCGTTCAAGAGGAATTCGAATTGACGTTGAAGGCGAATGTTAGATATTGACCTCACTGAACAGAAATGATGTATTGACCCTCGTGACCGCCAAAAGAACCGAGGAGGTATGGCAAGAGTTTTTCGCTGACGGCAAGCTAACTTTAAAAGGTGAGAACCCTGGCCGTACACTTGGGGCAGAGGATGCCAGTTCCGAAAGACGAACTGTCGCTGGATGTCAACGAGATCACCTGCGATGTTCTGCCCTACGATGGGCGGATGGTTGTACTGGAAGATTGTCAGAGTTGCCACAACCTCGGACATGTGGTGTTACAGGACAAGGATATTTTGGTTTGGTACATCCAGATCGTTTGAGATGATCAAACCAGGAAATATGACGGCTGGTGCCGTCCAAAAAAACAGAGCAACTGGATAAAAAGATCAGTGACTGGAATACCCTTTTTATTTTTTCGCATCGAACCGAACTTTAGTTCAACGATCGTCATGAGTTGATTACTGCATAGATACCGGGAAAACAAGGCCAATCCAGCACGACCGGTTATACGTTCATCAGTGGATTCAATAGCCTTGATACTCTGCTTGTTTTTAACATGGAATCTGTTATTATTTTTCATAAAGCTCTCTACCTGTCGGGTGGGGTTACATTTCGTGGTAATTTAGCCGTTATACACTGAAATATAACACTTTATTCCAAAGAATGGGATCTTTTCTGTTTTGAATCGCTCAAATTAGATAATCATATTAAAGACTCAGGATTTGGGAGATAGTCCGGAGCAGTCGGCCATGCTGTTTAATTCATTAAATTTCTTTTTATTCCTTGGGATTGTTCTTATCTTCTTTTATGTCCTGCCAAGTAGATACCGATGGTTTTGGCTTCTGGTGGCGAGTTATTATTTCTACATCTCCTGGGAGCCGAGAAATGCCATATATCTAATCGTTGCTACCATTTCAGCCTACCTCTGCGGTCTGGGGATTGCCCGGGCCAGGAAAAAGAAGACCAAAACCGGTTTCCTCATCGCAGGGCTCTTCATCAACCTTGGCATTTTGGTCTTCTTTAAGTATTACGATTTTTTGGCGGCGCAACTCGATCCTCTCCTGATCAAATCCGGGACCACCACAGTGGAATCTTTTCTTCCCCGGCTTGACCTTACAAACCCGGTCGGATTGTCTTTCTTCACTTTTTCCGTGGTGACCTACCTAGTTGACCTATATGCCGGCAAAATGGATCTTGCCCGTCATCCCGGAAAATTCGCAGTGTATGTGGCATTTTTCCCCAAGTTGTTCGCCGGACCGATCGAAAGGGCGCGTTACTTTTTGCCCCAAATGGCAAGGCCGGTTCGGTTCGAAGAGCATAAGATCACCCAGGGACTCCAGTTGATCTTGTGGGGCATGTTTAAGAAGGTTGTCATTGCGGAAAATCTGGTGGACCTGGTGGACAAGCCCTTCTCCAATCCACTGTACACCCCACCCATCGCCCTAATCATGGGCACTTATTTCTTTGCCTTTCAGATATATTGCGATTTTTCCGGATACACCGATATCGCCTTAGGCGTTTCTAAGTTGTTCGGTATTGATCTTAAGGAGAATTTCAGGAGATCCTACCTGGCCGTTTCGACGGCAGAATTCTGGGGCAAACGGTGGCATATTTCTCTGGGCAGTTGGTTTCGGGACTACCTTTACTTTCCACTGGGGGGGAGCAGGGCCGGCCGGACGAGGCAATATTTCAATCTGATGACCGTTTTCGTCGTGAGTGGCCTCTGGCACGGCGGGCTCGGCTATGGTGTCGGCTGGTCATTTCTGGTGTGGGGGGCGTTGAACGGCCTTTACCAATGGGTCGGGGTTGGTACCGCCGGTTTGTGGCGTAAAGCCGGAGACCGCTGGCCGATGATCCGGGACAGTAGCGCCTGGCACGTCTGCCGTGTTCTGTTTACCTTTCACCTGATCACCTTTTCGTGGATCTTCTTCAGGGCGAACTCCACCGAAGAGGCCTGGATCATAATCAAACGCATCTCGCTGAGCCTAGGAAGCTTGCCCCAATATCTCCCACGGTATCCATTCACCCAGGAGCACTTGACGGCGTTGGCGCTTATCGTTTTCTTGATTGCGGTGGAGATTCTGGACGAGCGCAGATCAGTGTGGGAATGGCTGAACGCGGCGCCAAAACTGGTGCGGTGGACAGTGTACTATGTGCTGATCTTTTCCATGCTCCTGCTGGGACAGTGGCAGGCGACAGAATTCATTTACATGCAGTTTTAACTCTTTTACAACCGGATGGTGGAAAAATTGATGACTCATATACAAAAATGCGCGTTGTTTATCGTGATCGGGCTTATTTTATACGGAGGCGTTTACTATACGGCAGATAGGCTGGCTTACAAGAATGGCCGCCTTAACTCGTTTCACAAAGTCAAGACAACGAAACAAAGCGGCTTTGATTATGTCATCCTTGGCGCGTCCCATGCCCTGCCATTCGGTTTCGAGGATATGAATGCCACTCTTGAAGGGTTGACGGGAACCAGGATCATCAATCTTGCGGGCCCGGGCCATGGAATCATCCCCAACATTATTGTCTTTGAATATTTCCTCAAATACCACCAGACAAAAAATGTACTCTATGTGTTAGATACTTTCGCACTTTCTTCAAAAAAATGGAACGAAGAACGATTAGAAGATGTGAAATTATTGCAATGGGCTCCTTTCGATCTCACCCTGGCTAGGATGCTACTGGATTATTCCTTTGAAAAAGGAATAAATAAAAAGGTGCCGCTTGATTACATTACAGGTTTTTCAAAAATCAACAACCATTCGCGCCTTGAACCCGAAACGTTTGACGGAGAAAAAAAATTTGGTAAAAAATACCGGTTTTTTAAGCCAAGAGACAAACAGCGAATTAAATATCTCTACGGAAGCGAGAAAAGCGATGCTCTTTTTGGTACGTACATGGCGATATTTATGGATTGGATCGAAACCATTAAGATGAATAATATTAGGGTGATAGTAATCAAAACCCCCATACCAACGCACATTTATGAGATGCTTCCTCATGAAAATGAGTTTAACAAAAAAATACAGAAGGTGTTAATGGAGGAGAAGGTACCTTTCTATGATTTTTCCCTCTTAAACAACGAGAAGGAGTTTTTTTACGATACTGATCATCTAAATTCCAAAGGAGTAGATGAGTTTTTTACAAACCACCTCAAGGATGTCTTGAAAAGACATGCTGCACCTAAGAAGGGATAGTGTTTTGCTGCTACCAATCCGCTACCGTTATGGTAGGATGGGTTGAGGTGGCAAAATTAATAGCGGTATCATACTGATATAATAATTGATTTATTTTAATTTGTGTCAGTTAGATTCCCCCTCTGCCAGCTCTAAAGGGGGGATACATATTAAAACCGTTATTCTTAGAAACAGAAACGCTTTATTATCAACGTTTTCTAAGAATATCAAATAACTAACCTTACGCAGGGTGTCAGTCTGAAATTTCCTCTCAACTCCTCTTGATTCAGTGTGAATTGGAAGATTTGCTACCAATCTGCTACCAATCTGCTACCAAATTTCCTACGGTGTTCCTGAAAAGTGTGTTGAGGTGGATTTTACAAGAATTGGGGATTTTACTTGGAGAGTGTCTGACTGGTGGTGCCATCAGAGGAAGCATCTATCTAAGCATAAATGAGACTAACTACTTTATGTATTGATGGGAGGGGCCAGTGTGCTCCCCCCCCTCACTCTTCATGTTCAGGTAACTCCTGCAGTTCAACTAACCCAGTGAAAAGCACTTCATCTGTAACTTGACTGACACTCATCCCTGTCCTATCTGATATGGATACAAGGGGCCTCTTGATGCCGCTGTCAAGCTAGAGTGTTTTCAAATACCAGTCATATTCAAGTGGAGCGATTGTACTCATAAAACGAATTTGCTCACCCAGCTTTAAATTACTGAATAGTAGACAAAATTCTTTTCCAAAATATTCAGGTAAAATTTTGGCATGATCAAAATGATTTCTGGCTTGCTCCCAGGTTAGCGGAAGTTCTGTATCAGTCTGCAAGTATGCGTTCCCTCCAATTGGAGCAGGTGGTTTAGTTTTTGTGATTAATCCATAATGTAAACCAGCAAGCAAAGCTGACACCAGCAAATATGGATTCGCATCTGCTCCGGCAAGCCGATGCTCAATCCTCATGTCAGGACCATTATTGGCTGGAATCCTGATAGATACTGTACGGTTATTATAGCCCCATGACATATTGACTGGAGCATAAGAACCGCTTTGGAAACGATGATAAGAATTAGCATGCGGTGCACAAATTAGCATGCTTTCAGCCATCACATTTCGTATTCCCTCCACGGCATGTAGCAACTCTGGACTTCCTGAATCATCACTGCCCTGAAAGACATTTTGTCCTTCCTTATCCAGCAGACTCAGATGAACATGCATTCCATTTCCGGGCTGATCAGGATAGGGTTTTGGCATGAAGGTGGCTTCCACCTGGTGATTTTGAGCCGCACTTCGGATGATACGTTTGAGTAGTACA
>Ga0187833_10004824_pt1 | contig 13001 bp, 12 predicted proteins | sample ETNtaG_37_FD_167968 | JGI IMG/M metagenome (GOLD analysis project Ga0187833, IMG submission 167968) | Marine microbial and viral communities from oxygen minimum zone, Eastern Pacific Ocean - ETNP2014_SV_400_PacBio MetaG (Illumina Assembly) | ecosystem: Environmental > Aquatic > Marine > Hypoxic... | reverse complement strand
GGACAGGTGGCAAAAGCCGACCGGTCGACTCGAATCGATTACACGTTTGCTTTCGAAGGCCTCTGGAGCCGGGATATGGAACCAGGTGGTGCTTCCGGCAGAAGGGCCAAACGCTCTGACCGAAGAGGTTATTCGCTTCATGGCGGTCAACCCAAACACTGTTTATTAATGTGCCGATGAGAAACCTTTGACCTCACCCTTTCCCCGACCGGGAAATCGGGTCGAAGCACCATTGACAAACTATCAGCAAATCGCTAAATTACCCGGCCGACCGGTCTGGAACTATTTGAACGATCCGGTATATCTGCTGTTGTGCCTAAACAGATACGGCCTCAAGAGAATTTTGCGAGGACGGGTGCGGGATGATGGAGATTTGGTCTATACACTGAGCCATAATTTAGCTTACCATTTTGTTGAGCCAAAAGACCTGTTGCCCGGATATTTGGATGAAATTTGTCTTATGGTCGAAGCGGGTAGTTCGGTAGACACCAAGTGGGAGAGGTACAATCTGTAGCGGGTGTTTTTGAGTCGGATATGCCGAGGAAGAGGGTTTGATTGTGGGAAATGCAAGTTTGAAGCGACCCCGGCCGGAATATCGAGGTTTGGGTATCGGCACCAAGCTCCTAGAAGGGCTGACCGCACGGATCGACGATCGGAAACTTTTTTCCATCAGCGGTGAGGATAATATCGCAACCCAAAAGATTGCGATACGGAACCGTACCCAAAAAGTAGCCACTTTCCACAGTGAGCCTATGGGAAAAGAAATCGGTGCGTGGATACCGATCTGGATGCTTGAGAATTAGGCCAATCCTTGAACCGAAACAACGAGCGCACATTCCGCCTTCGGACCAGGCATTTACCTAAATTGAAAGAGAGGAGCTTTTTGTGAAAACTAATTTTATTTTCTCAATATGTATTTGTAGTCTGTTTCTTTTCATCAACAATAGCGACGCTTTTGCTGAAAATGAAACCACCAAACCACTTGAAAAGTATAAGAATAAAGTAAGCTATATTATCGGAACCAATATAGCGAAGTCACTAGAGAATTTCAAAGAAGAGATTGAGCTCGATATGTTGATAGACGGCATAAAGGATCAGTTCAATAAAAAGACGCTCCGAGTGGCTGAAGAAGAGTCTGAGTCCGTCATGCGTGAATTTTCGACAAAAATGAATAAAAGACAGGGCGAAAAAAATAAATTATTGGCAAAGGAGGCTATTGAGGTGGAAAATAAATTTCTGGAAGAAAATAGAAAGAAAAAAGATGTAGTAACAACTGAGAGCGGTCTACAATATTTGATTTTGAAACAGGGCGACGGACCCAACCCAGAAAGAACCGATAAGGTTAAGGTACATTATAGAGGAACCACAATCGATGGCGTTGAATTTGACAGTTCCTACAAAAGAGGAAAACCGGCGTTATTTCCTGTTACCGGTGTGATTAAGGGGTGGATTGAAGCGCTTTTACTTATGAACGTGGGTAGTAAATATAAACTCTTTATACCACCTGAGCTAGCCTATGGTTCACAGGGCGCCGGCCCAAGGATCGGTCCAAATGCAGTGCTGATTTTTGAGATTGAACTTCTTGATATTGAAAAATGATCTTGGCGCTTTGACCCGCAATTATGCCGTGTTTTTGGACTTTATCTGGCGTACCCGGGATAATTGAGTTTTACACGAAAGCCTTTGGGATTTACATCGACGATTCACTCTCGATCGCTGCTCGAGTCATTTGTTTTTCATGGTCTGTTTTCTCACCACTTTTCCAATGGTAAGTCCCTGGACGAGAACAGAGAAGACAACTACTGCGTAGGTGATCGTTAGGATGATCTCGCGCGTATACCCAGTCGGCAAAGACAACGCCAGTGCCACTGAAATACCGCCCCGAAGACCCGCCCAGGTCATGATTACTATGGCGCCCGGGTTAAATCGCTGTATGGGACGTAGCAGTGTCACCTGACAACCGATGACGGCAAACCGAACCATCAGTACAGTCGGTATGACAAGGAGACCGGCCAACACGGAATATCGCGGAAAAGTCAGCACCAGCACCTCAAAACCGATCAACAGGAACAACACCGCGTTTAAAATTTCATCGATCAACTCCCAGAAGAGATCGAGATGGTCACGCGTTTTCTCCGACATGGCTAACAGACGGCCCTGATTACCCACAAGAAGCCCGGCCACCACGATGGCGATTGGACCGGAAACGTGGATGGCGCGGGCAAGTGCATAGCCGCCGGTTACCAGGGCAAGTGTTATCATCAACTCCACCTGATAGTTGTCGACACTCTTTATCATCCGGTAGGCTATAAAACCGATGGCTGACCCCAATACAGCGCCACCCATAACCTCCTGGAAAAAAAGCATGCCGACGTGGCCGGCAGAAACAGGGTGGGTTCCGAGAGCAATCTCCAGAAGGATTAAAAAGGCCACAACGCCGATGCCGTCATTAAAAAGAGATTCTCCCGCAATCTTTATTTCCAGACTCTTGGGTGCGCCGGCGGTTTTAAGGATCCCGAGGACCGCAATGGGGTCTGTCGGTGAGATAAGGGCACCGAAGAGCAGACAGTAAATGTAAGAAAGGGGAATCTTTAATACTGTCAGAATCAACCATACTATGGTCCCCACAAAGAGCATGGATAAGAGTGTACCAACCGTCGAAAGGGAACCGATAATCCATTTGCCTTCAGCAAGATCGTTTATGTTGATATGTAGCGAACCGGCGAAAAGGAGGAAGCTGAGCATGCCGTGGAGCAGGGTTCGATCAAATTCAATCCGGCTCAGCACCCTTTTGGCATATGCTTCCAAACCAAAACCGAGCATACCGAGGAGGATGATTACCAGGGACAGGATAAGGGCGATCAGCATGACACCGATTGTGACCGGTAGCCCCAAAAACTTATGGTTGATATAGCCGAAGAGAGCGGTCAGAGTTACAAGAATGGCCAGCGTGTAATACAAGTCCATTTTTTACCTGAAACCCGGACAAACCGGAAAAGTGAGCTAATGTTTTTAAATTGTCAGGACACGATCTGCTTTTGAAACCGTGTAACCGAATTGATCTGAATATCGAGTAACTCCGCGACCTTTAGCTTGGCCCGTATCCCCTTTGGGCCGCTGGCCGTTGCCGTGACTGTCCCGATGCCCAGGTCGTTTCTGATCTCGCGCATCACCGCTTCATCGGTTAAATCAAGAAGGCTTACACCCAGTCGATCTGCCACGTAATTTTTGGCCTCGGCAATTTTCATCCTACGGGTAATCTGCATCCAGGCCACCAGATCTCCGGCGGTCCGGATACCTCCCATACCTGACGCCATAATATGGGCAATCGGCATACCAAAGGGATCACCGACGCCGACCTACAATCCATCCGCCTTGCCGATCTCCACCAATGCCTTCGAAGCCCTTGTCACACAGTCAATAGGGGGTTCATCGAGCATGGGGATTCCCCCGACACCCATACCGACATTGACATGGACAGGTATGTTTGCGACGGCAACTGTCTGTTTAACAAAAGTCACAGCACGGGCCAGATTCCACGGGATGGACTTGGCAGTATTAGTATTGACTGCCGGACCATAAATGTCAACCCTCGCTGCCTCAGCCGCTTTAACCTGTTGATGGGGGTACATGCCGGATACCCGGTTTCCGTCAAATCGAATCTCTCCGTGCATGCCCATAATAAATTCTCCGGCAGACCCTAATGCCACCCCCATCTCCGGAGCAGCCTGCTTTAGTGCCACCACGGCTTGTAAAGCGGCATAAAAGTCAGCGTCACCCGCCGATCCGGCTGTATCGAGATTGATACCCTCACAACCGACTTCGGAAAGTTTCTTCCCAACAAAAACAATATCACGGGTCAGTTTCTCTGCCGCTGCCTCCTGTGCTTGAAAAGATGCCTTGATCTCCCCTTGATTCATCAATTCCCAAGGATTTGGGAAAGGACCGTCCGGACGGAAATAGAGTCCCAGATTCGGCTGGGCCCCATAAAACAACGGTATCGTGATCAACATTGAAGCGTTATAGTATTCATGTGTTTCATAGTTAATGATCGGTTTTATTGGTTTGAAGCTGTAATCGCCATGACCGATGGAGGTGGTATCGGCAGCACAGGCTCGCTCATGGGTGAGAACCGCCTGTAAACGGCTCAACGGAATGCCCACGCCCCCGCTATCTTGCGCAGAATAGAAGCTCATGCTACAACCATCGTCGGTTACAATCACCTCGCTACCCGGCGCAACACTGACCACCCTCGATGGTTCCGCAATAATGTCAAAGAGTTGTTCAAGATCGTCCGGCGTCAATTCAGGGATACTCCCTTTTTCAGCTGCATCTTTTGTTCCTTTTAACAGATCTTCTTTTATTGCTGTTTGCGGCATGAAAACGCGCTGTCCATCGCCCATCCGGGTTGAAATAGTCTCTTTCATCAGCCCTCCCAATTTTTTCCAAAACTCTAATCGAGTCAAAACTCGATTATATGTTGTCTGTTTAACTAAAAACCCCCCCCAGTTAAGGCTTTTTTGCTCAATTGGGATTAAATTCTCAGTTCCTTTTCCGTTATCTCAAAAAAATGGATCTGAGTCTTGAAAGAACATTATCCGGGAGCGGTTCCGGCCGGTGGGTGTTAACGATGTGTCGTGCTTGGTCGGTCGCCGGTACAAATCGGTTTCGCCGAAGCTCAACCGGTCCTTCCGGGCTCTACGGTCTACTAGGCGGGGTCGAGATTGCGATCGCATATGCTTAAAATGTACTGTCATGGCTTAAAAAGTCCCGGAAGGGTCCCTCTTCTTTTATGACATCGACGGCCAAGCTCTCGTCGCTTACTGGAATTCCCGTCAGCGTATGTTTGATCATCCGTGCAAATTCATTATCCAAAACCAGTTGGCCAAAACCAAATGTGATGCCGCTTTCGAGTACCCCCAAACCATAAATCAGGTTGGCGCTTGCCAACGCTGGAATAAGGCCTGTGCGTGTCTTTTCACAAATATCGACGTCACTGAGAAAATCGACGACTCTGGACACATTGACAAGATCCGATTTGATCGGCGTTCTGTGCTTGCCGGTATATAGATCGGCCACCTGAATACCCTCGCTCAAACAGTTCCAGGGCGTTCGCATTTTCAACAAAAATACCTGTTTTTTCCAGAACCTCCAAAGTTGCAGCGTGGATCTTATGTAAGTCTTCATTTGAGAAAATGTGGAGGCCCAGCCGATTATGGTGTTGATATTCGGTATCGAATTTGCCGACCATGATGTCCCTCATAAAACCGCTTCATCATATCGATATTTTTTGAGGCTGATCATACATCTTAACAAGTTCAAGTCGTTTTTTCCATAACAATCTCTATTTACCCTTTGCCTCAAGAGGGTATTCGCTTTAAAAAAGAACCGGTTGTATTAAGGGGATAGGCCTGTTTTGCAGGTCCGAGATTGCAGTTGACCCTTTATGGCCGAATCGGTATATTTAAAGCCACCGGAACATCGCCTTCACGCTGCGCCGCATGCGGCTCTTTCCAAAACCAAAGGTGCGAAACTTGAACGATACGTTTTGTTTATTCTTTTTCAACACCAATAACAGATAAATGATAACGAATAACTTCTAATCGAGTTTTGACTCGATTAGGGTTTTAATTCAGGGATTAGAAAAGCTGAAAAAGTGAATCATGAGCCGTTCTTTACAAAAGCGGGTTTCTAAAATACCGGGTTTTTTAGGCCTGCAAAGGAGCACCGTGGGGATGCTGTGCATGGTGATTCTGGTTGGGATGGGCGAAAGAATGGCGGAGCGTTTTCTGCCGATTTATCTCATCGCGCTCGGTGGCGGCGCCTTGTCGGTGGGAATCCTCAACGGCCTCGATAATCTGTTATCAGCCCTGTACGCTTTTGCAGGAGGCTATCTTTCCGACAGAATCGGGTCTAAACGCGCTTTGATGGTTTTCAACTTCATCGCCATGTGCGGGTTTTTAATCGTGATTGTCATACCCAAATTCCAGGCGGTTTTGGCAGGTGCCGTCCTTTTTTTATCATGGAGTGCAATATCGCTTCCGGCGACCATGAGCCTCATCGCCCATGTTCTCCCAACCGATAAGCGAACCATGGGTGTAAGCATGAATTCGTTTGTCCGCAGAATTCCGATGGCCCTCGGGCCGGTTTTAGGCGGGATATGCATCGGTATTTGGGGAGAACAGGATGGCGTGCGTATCGCCTTTATATTTGCCTTGGTACTCGCCGGAGTTGCATTAATACTGCAACAAAGGTTTATTGAAGAGCAACAGCCTGAAAAATTAAATGGTCAGCCCGACAATGCGCCTGAAAAAAATCCTTTAAAGATGCTTCCCCACATCGGCTCGTCTTTGAAAAAGCTGCTCGTCTCCGATATTTTGGTACGTTTTTGTGAACAGATACCCTATGCGTTTGTTGTTGTTTGGTCCATGAAGATTATTGCCGAGCCGGTCACGGCGTTGCAATTCGGTCTGTTGACCGGCATTGAAATGACCACTGCCATGCTGATATATATCCCGGTGGCATATTTTGCAGACAAAAGTCACAAGAAGCCGTTTGTTGTCATTACATTTATGTTTTTTACCTTTTTCCCTTTGATGCTCTTATTCTGCCGATCCTTTGAATGGCTTGTTCTGGCTTTCATATTAAGGGGCCTGAAGGAATTTGGTGAACCAACGCGAAAAGCACTGATTTTGGATCTTTCACCCGATACAATGAAGGCTGGCATGTTTGGTACCTATTATCTTCTGCGTGATATTTTTGTATCACTGGCCGCTTTTGGCGGGGCTTTCTTATGGCAAATCGGACCGGCCACGAACTTTTTGGTCGCTTTTGGCTGTGGGATCGCCGGCACCCTATGGTTTGCCATAAAGGGAAGTGACCTTGCAAATGGATAAACCCTATAACCAAATCTTTGCCAAAACCAATAACTGATAACGAATAACATCCAATCGGGTTTTGACTCGATTTGGGTAGGAGACAACTTCATACATGAATCGATTGAAAAAATCTTCAAAATGGATTGAAGATGCAATTAAGGGTCTCATCGAAAATTCGACTGAAAATACGCTCAAGAATCAAGAAAATGACCAAGCTTTTGAAAAGCCTTTGATAGGATTTTCACGGAGAGACGATCCTTTATACGAGGCATTTAAAGAACACGTCGGTCCTTTTTGCATGACACCCTGGGAGATTTTCGCCATAGCCTTCAGAGAATTCAGTGTAAAACCGGAGGAGCTTACCGTCATAAGCTGGGTTCTACCACATAATAAGGCAACGAAGGCCGATAACCGAAAAGAACAATATTACCCCTCGACAAGATGGGCAAGAGGTCGTATTTTTGGTGAAGAGGGTAATGAAAAACTCCGCAAGTATTTACAGTCATTTTTAGAATCAGAGGACTACAAGGCGATTGTCCCTACACTCGCTCCCCAATTTAGCATAAGAATCTCGCCATAGCATTGGATTGCCTCTACATGGTTCGAGCGACATGCAGCATATGCATCTGGGCTTAGAACATTGGGCCTGTGCGACGGCCTGATAACATCCGTGGGAAAGGCGATGCGTGTCGGTTCGGTTGTCGCTCGAATCCAGGTTCCACCCACCCCCAAAGCCCTACACCTAACACACCGAGTACTGTCTTTATTTTACCGATGGTATCTGTGGAAAGTGCATTTCAAGATGCCCGGTGGGAGCCATCACAGAATCGAGAAAGGATAAGGCAGTATGCTACAGGCACCTTTTTCCGGTTACCAAAGATTATGTGACATCAAGTTATGGTTTTGATGGATATGGATGCGGGCCCTGCCAAAGTCTCGTCCCCTGCGAATCCCAAATACCAAATAAAAAAGACTGCTTATAACCCATGTTTACCACTTTGAAAGTGTAAGTACTTAAAATATCAAGTAATAGTAAATAGACACAGCAGATTATTCGGCATAAATCAAATTATTGTTTGCTTTCTCCACTATCTTACGATTTATTAAATTCGATAAACCAACCCGCTGTAAGAGTTCATTCTGTTTTTAAGTTGACCTGGTCGGGCTAAATTTTTTTTGCTGAATATTTTTTACTTCTATATAATCCAGCAAACATATAGAAAAAATGCCCGGAGTACGGGTCGTTACTCTATGATGGCATGTGCAGGATTTGCTTTACCAGGATTTTTACAATACCCTTCCCTAGGTTAACCGCTGAATTCAATTAGGCTCGAAACAAACTGTCATTTTGAAACCAAGCATCGAAGGCATTCCATGAAGCTTGTCGGTGCAAAAGCAAAGCTCCTTCTCAATCGAGGCTTCGGCGTACTTTAGGTTCTTGATTAATAAAATGATTATTTTTGAAAATATATCAAAAAATTATAGCGGACAAGGACTTTTTAATCGAGTTAGTTTTAAAATAAACAGAAAGGAAAGAGTCGGTTTAATTGGTAATAACGGTCATGGGAAAACCACACTCTTTCGCCTTATCATCAAAGAAGAGATCCCTGATGCCGGCAAAATCACCATTCCAAGAAATTATCGGATTGGCCATGTCAAACAGGAAGTTAAAATCACGGAAAAAACTGTTTTGCTCGAAGCAGCCCTCGGGCTTCGGGAAAAAGATCCTAAGTACTTTTGGAAAGCAGAAAAAATCCTATTCGGACTTGGATTTAGTAGCCAAGACATGCAAACAGACCCTGCAAATCTTTCCGGCGGTTTTCAGGTGCGTCTCAATTTGGCCAAGGTTCTTGTCTCGGAGCCGGACATGCTCCTTCTTGACGAACCGAACAACTACTTGGATATTACCTCAATCAGATGGCTTTCCAGATTCCTTTCCGCCTGGCCCGGTGAACTCATCCTGATCACCCACGACAGAAGTTTTATGGATAAAGTCGTGACCCACACCATGGGAATTCACAGAAAGAAAATATCTAAAGTATCAGGTAATACGGAGAAGTTTTATTTGCAAACAGCAAAGGAAGAGGAAATTTTTGAAAAAACACGAATTAACGAGGCTCGAAAGAAGAAAGAAATCGAGCTTTTCATCAGCCGCTTTCGATCAAAAGCAAGGCTTGCCGGTATGGTACAATCAAGAATAAAAACCATTTCGAAAATGAGAAATCTTGAAAAGCTCGATCAATTGAAAACGCTTAACCTTTCATTCACCAACAAACCCCTGGGCGGAAAATATGTAATGAGCGTTAAAAATGTATCTTTTTCATACACTCTTCAACAGCCTTTGATCAAAAATTTTAATTTAACCGTAGGTGCCAAAGACAAAATTTGTGTTATCGGACAAAATGGCAAGGGGAAAACAACGCTATTAAAAATTATATCCGGTAATCAAAAACCGGATGAAGGTGAAATGTTAAACCATCCGCTTGCAACAATCGGTTATTATGAGCAGAGCAACATTAAAAATCTTGAAGACTCAAGAACGGTGCTTGAAGAAATAATGATCGAAAATAAAGATGGTGGGCAACAAAAAGCAAGAAACATTTGTGGCACAATGATGTTTGAACAGGATCTTGCACTTAAAAAAATAAAGATTCTCTCTGGCGGCGAAAAAAGCCGAGTTTTGATTGGGAAACTACTTGCAAAGCCGGTTAATCTGCTGCTTCTAGATGAACCAACCAACCATCTGGATATGTCCTCCTGCAATGCTCTTGTTACGGCCCTAGACAACTTTGATGGAGCCGTGATCATGGTTACCCACAATGAAATGCTCCTTCATGCTTTAGCCAAAAGGCTCATCGTTTTTCAAGATGACAGGATTAGCATCCAAGAAAATAGTTATCAGGACTTTCTGGATAAAGGAGGATGGGGTGATGAAGAACTTCAAAAAATTCCTTCAAATAAAGTCAAACCGGCAAAGACAAAACTCTCTAAAAAACAACGTAGACAGCGTCGTTCTCAAATTCAACAGGAAAGAAATAATGTTTTAAAGCCGACGGAAAGACAGATATCCGAAATAGAGAAAACGATTGAGTTACATGAATCAGAGCTGAAAACCCTTAACGCGGATTTAATCAAAGCTTCCAAGTCTCAAGACAGCGCTTTGATTGCAGAACTTTCCAAATCAGTTCACGGCAGACAGAAAACAATTGATTCTCTCTTTAATAAACTCGAATCGATAACCAACAAATTGGATAAAATGAAACTCGACCTCGGTTGAATGTCTTCGGAAGTATTCCATCCAGCAATGCCGCCCGGGGGGTTTTCCCCTTGATGCAAGTTTCATCTCCCGGTTGCGATTTGATGCGGTGATTGAAAGGGATCATGCAGATCAGCGCGGCTTGTTTTTCGAGATAATCCGACACGCCGAGTCCGTTAGAAACCGTACATATTCACCATAGGCTTTCGCGTGGTCGGAGCTGGCAATACCGTCGAGTCCACGCTTGTAAACACCCTGGACGATAGCGGCAAGACGAAACATGCTAAAAGCCATAAAGAACTGATAGTTGGGGATGTTGCCCCACCCGGTACGGCGGCAGTACGCCGCAAAATAATCGGTTTCTTCGGGAATGCCCAGCTCCGCGAGGTTCAGGTCCTTATAACCGGTAAGCCTTCCTTCCATGCTGGGTATGTGATAGCTCATACAATTGTAGGCAAGGTCTGCTAGGGGATGACCGAGCGTGGATAGTTCCCAGTCGAGCACAGCAACCACACGGGGTTCACATGGATGGATGATCAGGTTTTCAAGGCGAAAGTCGCCGTGGACGACCGTCGTGGTATGATCGACCGGTATGTTATTCTCCAGCCATTGAATCAGACGGTCCATGGTTTCGATATCGTCGGTTTTCGAAGCCTTATACTGCTTTGTCCATCGCCCGACCTGACGGCCCATGTAGTTGCCCGGTTTACCGTAATCGGTGAGCCCCAGTGTTTCCCAGTCGACCAGGTGAATCTTGGCAAGGGTGTTGTTCATGTCATCGAAGATGGCCGAACGCTCTTTTGCATCTGCAGCCTCAGAGGCGGCAGGCTCTCGGAAAATCCTTCCTTCCACCCGTTCCATGACATAAAAGGGCGTGCCGATAACCGAGTCGTCCTCGCAAAGCATCCATGTTTCCGGGACCGGTACGTCTGTATTCTTAAGGGCATTGATAATTCTGTGTTCACGGTCAACCGCATGTGCTGAGGGGAGGAGCTTCCCGGGCGGCTTTTTACGCAACACATACTCTTTTCCACCAGCCGACAGCAGAAAGGTGGGATTTGACTGCCCGTATTCAAACTGACTGACATGGAGTGTTCCTGCAAAGCCGTTGATATTTGCTTTGAGATAAGTGGCAAGACTGTTTTCATCAAAACTGTGAGCAGGCCTCACCGGTGTGATCTCTCTGCTAGAGTTCATGCGTGCTTCCGCAACTCCAATCTGGTGATCGTCTCCAAGTGGACTTCATCGGGCCCGTCTGCCAGACGCAATGTTCGGACAGCGGCCCATGCTGCAGGCAACCCGGTGTCCTCGCACACACCCTTGCCGCCGTGCACCTGGATCGCCCGATCGAGTATCTTGAGAGCTATTGTCGGTGCGACCACTTTTATCATCGCAATCTCCGCCCGGGCTACCTTGTTGCCGACCGTATCCATCATATGTGCAGCGTACATTGTCAACAGCCGTGCTTGATCGATTTCGATGCGGGACCTGGCAATATCTTGTCTGACTGAACCCATTTCTAGAATTTGTTTGCCAAACGCCACACGGGATTTTGCGCGGACGCAGAGTTCTTCGAGCGCGCGTTCAGCCACACCGATGATTCGCATGCAATGGTGAATTCGACCCGGTCCAAGGCGCCCCTGGGCGATCTCGAAGCCTCGCCCTTCGCCTAACAGGAGATTCGAAACCGGCACACGAACATTTTCGAATATGATGTGGCCGTGACCGTGGGGGGCATGATCATAACCAAAGACCGGAAGCGTTCGGACGAATTGGACACCAGGAGCATCTGCCGGTACCAATATCATCGACTGCTGCATATGACGCGGGCCGTCGGGATCGGTTTTGCCCATGAAAATAAAGAGTTTGCAGCGGGGATCCCCGGCACCCGAGGCCCACCATTTATTTCCGTTCAGCACATACTCGTCGCCATCTCGGACAATGCTCGCCCGAATATTCGCGGCATCCGAGGACGCCACATCGGGTTCGGTCATGCAAAAAGCAGAGCGAATTTCACCGTTCAGCAACGGTTCGAGCCACTTTCTTTTTTGATCCTCATTGCCGTACCGGACGAGGGTCTCCATATTGCCCGTATCCGGTGCAGAACAGTTGAACACTTCCGGTGCCATCGGCGAGCGCCCCATGATTTCACAAAGTGGCGCGTATTCAAAATTGGTCAACCCGGCACCGTATGCGCTCTCCGGCAAAAAAAGATTCCACAGTCCTTCCCCCTTGGCCTTTTCTTTGAGTTCTTCCATAAAGGGCAGCGGCTGCCATCGATCGCCCTCCTCAATCTGCTGGTAGAATATCTGCTCGTTGGGGTATATGCTTTTCTTCATGAACGCTTGAAGTTTTACCTGCAGCCCCTTTGTCTTGTCCGAAAACTCGTAAAACATTGCCTGTACCTCCTTGGAAAACAATTGGTAAACATCCTTGAAGAATCTTATGAAATGGGCCGCTGTCACGTCAATGATTAATTATGCAATTAACAGCCAGGATAAAATCCGCATCTTTGACAGCTTCTTTTGCGATAGGCTTAATCATCGTGTTATGCGCATTGACCCCTCATCCAGTTAATTATGGACTATAGGTTGCTTACCACCTTAAAAATGTTGCATGCATCCTGGAGCACCAGGGATTGGCAGTCTCAGGTACCGACATTGAAGAACGCTGCTGCCCTGCTTACAAGCGGGAAGGGGAATGCCCCGGTTGTTTCGATTCCGAAAAGAGGGATGGACCATGGTTGATCATAAGGTATACTATGACGTATTTACGCCGGTAAATTTTATCGTCCGTTCTGCAGCGGTTTATGCTGATAAGGATGCTGTTGTCTATAAAGATAGGTGTTACAGTTATAATGAATTTTT
>Ga0187833_10004823_pt1 | contig 13001 bp, 12 predicted proteins | sample ETNtaG_37_FD_167968 | JGI IMG/M metagenome (GOLD analysis project Ga0187833, IMG submission 167968) | Marine microbial and viral communities from oxygen minimum zone, Eastern Pacific Ocean - ETNP2014_SV_400_PacBio MetaG (Illumina Assembly) | ecosystem: Environmental > Aquatic > Marine > Hypoxic... | reverse complement strand
ATTGGCCTCAACAACAACAAAATGATCAACAATAGAATTAAGATATTTTACTCTTAATTCAACCAATTCTTTCTCGTTAAAAAAAATAAAGGCGTCTATAAGCATATCAATTTTTTTTTCTCAAGTTATAAACAAATATAATAAAATTATATATTAAATATAATAAACAACCCATAAACGTAAAAATACTTACATAATTTGCAACCTTTTGAAATTTGTTTTTTTTAAACTCGAATTTTTTGTAATTTGCAAATTTTACCAGTTTTTCTTTTTCGGAAACTTTGAAAGTATCTCCCGGTAAACAATTATTCTCTTTTGGAAATAAAAAACAACTTGGATTAAAAAACATAAAATGCCCATCTTTTTTATCTAACTTATCAGAATAGAGCATATAAGAATTGTCTTTCAAAAGACGTTTAGAATTAAATACAATTTTTTTCATATTTAAATTTTCTAAACCGTAACCAAACATTGGTTGATAACATAATATTGGTGAGTATGAAAAAAAAAACAGATCATTTTTATAGTTAATTTTCTTTGGCTCACCAAATTGATCCATTATAACCGCAGGCCCTATTATTTCAGATATTTTTTCCGTTTTAATTTTCAAAGAAAAATCAATTGCATTTTTAGTAAAGTACTTTTGATCGTTGAAATGCCAACTTTTATCTCTAGCAAAATTTTGAATTAACAAAACAAATACCATAAAAATTGCTAAATATTTTTTTTGAGAAATGTTAAAGTTTAAGTTTTTAATAACAAGACCTGATAAAATTATTATTGGTATTATATAAATGGACATCCAACGAAATCTAACCCAAGTGCTTTTGAGAATTGGAATTTTTTCAATTAATTCATATTGATTTATAAAATTTATATTCATAAAAATCGGTATTGAAAAAATAGTGATAACCAAAAATAAAAAACGAGTATTATAATAATTAAATTTAATGCTGTTCTTTCTTAAGAAAAAAATAAAAAATAAAATAATTAATGGCACTACACTTAACCCATACTCCATCTCATGAACGCCAAATGGGAACATTGACGTTATATTTTCATTAAAATATTCCTCATTCGGTTTAATAAAAAAAGATAAAAAAAAAGTTTTAAAAAAAGAAAAAAAAGAAACAAATTCTGTAGGTGGATAATGTCTTGGAAAATTATTTAAAAAAAATAAAACGGCAGTAATTTTTGACAATGAAATTAAAATTCCAAAAAATATTGAATAAATGAAATGGACAAAAATTTTAAGACTCTGAACTACAAAATGAGTATAAAACGTCAAAATTAACATGATGTTTGTTAATATTATTAAAATAGTTGAACCAGATCCTGAATGGAAAAAATTAGCAAAAACAAATGAGGATAATATTAAATAAATAAAACTTAATTTATGTTTTGACTGATCTGTATAACTATAGCTTTGAATTAAAAAAAAACAATAGAGTGGAATAAAAATATGAGTTAATAAAGGACCAGCAATTGCTCTATAAACAAAAAACCCATTAAATAAAAATAAGCTTGCGCATAATAAAGCTATGTAGCTGTTAAATTTAAAATTCACTTTCAACAAAAGGAGCATACCTACGTAAGCAACCAACGAAAAAATGAAAAAAGTTACTTTTAAAGACAAGACTGGGTCAAAAATCAAAAAAATAATTTGAGGTATTGAATAATACAAAGTTTGTGGATCTGCATAAAAGGGGATTCCACAGCAAAAACTAGGTGTAAACCAAGGTATTGATAAAAAATTATTTTTAAACCAAATCTTCCCAAAAATAAGATTAGGAATAAACTGTTCATAATCATGACCCAATAAATCCTTTTGATTTGGAAAAAATTGCTGAAAAATTATTTGATGACAAAATAAAATTCCTAAAAAAAATATTATAAAAAAATAATTATTTTTTAAAAAATTTATTTTTTTTGATTCTGATAACATTTGATAACTAATATCTGGTGGGCCCGCCAGGATTCGAACCTGGGACCAATACATTATGAGTGTACTGCTCTAACCAGCTGAGCTACAGGCCCTTGTCAATGAGTCAATGTTTACAATGGTTTTGGAATTGATTCAAGTTTAGAAATTCAATTCCTGATTTGTAATGTTAAGACTTGTTACCCGTATGTTAAGTTATTCATTGGCATGTGCATTGGCAAGTGCTTCCTAAAACTTTGCAGCAGTGTACTGCTCTGATTTTTTAAAAAAACGTTAAGATATTGATTTTTCTTTTGGTTCGCTAAGTTCTATACAGTTGCTTTTTATTCTTTGAAATGCATCATCCACATCATCTAATTCCCAATTATTGACGGTGATATCAAAATATTTTTTGGCTTTAAAACCATGACCATCAACTATTTTGATTTCATAGCTATCAAACTCTTTGAGAGCAGTTGCTAATGTATCTACTGGCCAACTTCCAAGACTAAACCAAACTTGATAACCCATTAAAAACGGACGAACCATAAACGCATTAATTTCATAACCAGAAACATCATTAATTTTAACTGGAATTTTTTGACCTTTAAGTTGATATATGTCGTCGGGCTTTTGGTAGGTATAAAACGTGACTATATGTTGAATCGTATCGCAATGATCTTTTCTCATGATAAATCTTAATTTGTCACCATGTGTGACTTCACCAGCAAGCGCACCATAAGTAAACCCATCAAGTTTAGCAAAATCCCACTTCTCATCTGCTTGAGCGTTAATAGGAACTAGAATTAAAATTAAAATATAGAAGATTCGCACTAAGCTTTTTTAGAAAGGCTGAATGGTTTTATTAAGACTGAATTATGTTCTGAAAATGACTACACGTAGAAATAGTTTTTCATTAATTCAATTTATTTTTTAAATATTTTCCTGTTAACTCAACCCAGCGAAACCATTCGGCGATATAATCTTGATTATCGCCCTTTCTTTCTTTTCTTACTTGTTCGGAAGCCTTTCTTGTTGCGTTTTCTAATATTTGGTCCTGGCTATTTGCTATTTTGTCTATTTGATCTTCTCTTTCCATTAGAGGTATTAGTCCTTATGGAGTAACTAAATGGTTTTATTAGGTTTTAAATGTGTTTCAAAAAAGAACAGGGACTAATATAATTATTTTTATGTCTTTGCCTTGGTCAATTACAACAACTGTTAGAAACCCCATAAGAAATAGAGATTTTTTAAAAACAATCAGCGAGTTTGAAGGTTTAGAATTTAATGAGGAAATTCAAATTAAATTTCAAATACGATTAATAGAAAAAAGATTTTACAAGCCAAATAAAATACCTCCTGAATGTCAAGCTTTAGTAGCTTCAAATTCAAAAATTGATTATGAGAACGCTAAAAAAATTTTTGAATTCAATAATTATGAAGATCCTCCAATGAGAGGAAGACAATCAGCGAACCCTTTAAGCAAGCTAGGATTTGCAGTGGCAAGAGAAAATTTTGATAAGATAATTATTACAACTTTAGGTAAAAAATTTTTAGAAGAAGATTATGATATTAATTACATATTCCTTAAAAGCTTAATAAAAATTCAATTTCCAAACCCATGGAGTAAAGATTTTTCAAAAAAAAAGGGATTTAACTTAAATCCTTTCATATCAACTTTGCATTTAATTAATAAAATAAATAAAAAATCTAAAATTAAAGGACTCACCCAGGCTGAGTTTTCTATTTTTGTACCAACTTTGAATAAATTTGATTCTATAGACGATCAAGTAAAAAATATCATTAGTTATAGGAAGGAGACTAATAAGAGATCCTTTGTTAAAGATTTCGCTAAAAAATTTTATAAAAAAAAAGAATTGAAAGAAAAAAAGATAAGTAATTTGTTTGATTATGGAGATAATATTATGAGATATTTTAGATTAACTAATTATTTTAAAGTTTCAAAAAGCCATATATTAGGTGAATGGAGAATAGATTTAGAGCCTACAAAAAAAGAGGAGATAAATCAGATAATTAAAGAATTTAAAGGCGAGCCTATAAATTTTTCAGATGAAAATAGTTATCTTAAGTATCTTTCAGATATAAATCTCCCAAAACTACCTTGGGAAAACAAAGATAATCTTATTAAAATTATAAAAAGTTATAATAACAACCTAAATGAAATTTTAAAAAAAAATAAATTAAAAATTAAAAAATTTGATAAAAACTTAAATAAGACAAAATTTACTTCAAATAACTCAAAGGAAGATTTATTATCAATCAAAGATAAATATATAAATGTTCATAGAAAAATAAAAAATTTTATTAATTTTGGAAAAATGAAATATGATTTAAAAAAACTAAATGAAAAAATAGAATTTTTAGAAAATTCAAAGAAAATTAATTCAAATCAATTCAAGCCTGAAATGTTTGAAAAGCTTTTTGTAGACATCTTTATAATTCTTAATGACAGTAAAAAAATAAAACCAAACTATCCAATGGACGAGGACGGTGAACCATTAAGCCATGCATCCTCAAATAAACCAGATTTTGAGTGTTATTATAATAATTTCAATATTGTTGGTGAAGTTACTAAACAGCAGGGTGGAAATCAGTGGATGACGGAAACAGTTCCACCACAAAAACATTTATCGGATTTTGAAGATAAAAATAAAGATAAACCAAACTTCCTTTTATTTCTCGCCCCCACAATTCACGAGAGAACATATGCAAATTTTTTTATTGCAATTAAAGGAGGGGCTTATGGAAAACAAAAAATTATACCTTTGTCCACAACTCAATTTTCTTCATTGTTAAAAAAAATTAATATATTTATTAGTAAAAATAAAAAATTCAATTCTGATATGTTAAAAAATTTTTTTGAAGATATGATAAATTTAGCTGAAAAATCTGAAAGAGCAACCGATTGGTCAACCTACATAAACGAAGCAGTTAAAAATTATAAAATTAATGAAAACTAATCATATTTACCAAGGTAATTGTATTGAGATATTAAATAAATCAATAAAAAAAAATTCAATTGATTTAATTTATGCTGACCCTCCTTACAACCTCTCTGGAAAAAAATTAAACCTTGAAGGAAATCTTACAGGCGGTGCGTTTTTCAAAATGAATGAGGAATGGGATACTTTTGATTATAATGGATATTTAAAATTTACTGAAGAATGGGTTTCAGCAAGTTGTAAAGTTTTAAAAGACAATGGCAGTATTTATATATCTTGTACGTATCATAATATAGGTGAGGTAATTTTTTTAGCTAGAAAATTTAATCTTCAATTAAAAAATATCATTACATGGTATAAAACTAATTCAATGCCAAATATCACTAAGAGAACTTTTACTCATGCAACTGAATATGTTTGCTGGTTTGTAAAAGGAAGTAAGTGGAAATTTAATTACGAAGAAATAAAAAAATTTAATCCTAAAAAAACTAAAAGTGGTGAAAATAAACAGATGAGAGACTTTTTAGATTTTATAGTATCACCGATTCTCCAAGGCAAAGAAAGAATAAAAAATAATAGAAATGGACGAGCTGCGCATCCAACTCAAAAACCTGAAAAATTATTAGAATTGGTAATAAGAGCTTCATCTGACAAAAATGATATAGTGCTTGATCCTTTTTTTGGAACCGGTACTACTGGTTATGTTGCATCTAAATTAAAAAGAAAATGGATAGGAATAGAAATAAATTCAAAATATATCAGAATATCAAAAAATAGAATCTCTAATGGCAAAGGCTAAAAAATTAAATAATTGTAAATTATATAATGAGGATTGTATTGCTGCTTTAAAAAAAATTAAACCAAATTCTGTTGATTTAATTTTTGCAGACCCTCCTTATAATTTATCAGATAAAAAATTTTTAACTGTTAAAAGTGGAACAGTTGCCAAATGTGATAAAGGTGAATGGGATAAAATAGATAATATCGAAGCTTTTAACATTGAATGGATAACTCAATGCAGAAGAGTTTTAAAAGATAATGGAACAATATGGATTTCAGGAACATTACATAATCATCCAAGCATTGGACAATGTTTAAAAAAATTAAAATTCTGGATAATAAATGATATAATTTGGTTTAAACGAAATGCACCACCATTATTGTCTAGAAATAGACTTGTTCCCTCAACAGAATTAATTTGGCTAGCGAGTAAAAATAAAAAATATTATTTCAATTATGAGCACGCTAAAAAATTCAATTCAGGAAAACAACTGAGAAATATGTGGGAAATAAATTCTCAACGGCATGTAACTGAACATCCAACTGAAAAACCAGAAATCTTGTTAGAGAGAATTTTAGAAATTGGTACAGAAAAAAAATCGATTGTTTTAGATCCATTTATGGGATCAGGCACGACTGGGGTGGTTGCAAAAAGATATGAAAGAAATTTTATAGGAATTGAAATTAATAAAAGATATTTCAAAATTGCAAAAAAAAGAATTGGAATGACACGTGTTGACCAAGAATTAAAATTTCTAACAGCATAGCTTTAATAAACCTAACTGTGAATGGAAAAAACAAGTAAACCGCTTAATACAAGCGATATAAGTGCATTTGAATTTGTTAAAGAATGTATGGGAGGAGATGTAACTTATGGTATTAATTTTGATAGAATTCAAACTAATTCTGAAACAGGAAAATATTTGATTCTTGAGTATCTGCTTTGTGATGAAAAACAATTTAAGAATAATGTAACTCCATTTACAAGTCATCCAAATCGATACTTTCATAAAAATAAAGCGAAGTTCATTAAACTTTGGGAATTGACAAAAAAACTTGACGCCAATTTAATGTTAATAAATTACTCTAAAAAAAATTCAACATTTGAAAATCAAGTACTCCTGATTGAAGTAATTGATATTCAAAATAAAATTAACAATCCTGTTTCAACAAAGGATAAAAAAATGAGTCGAGAAGATTTTTCGCTTTGGTTAAGAAAAATTAACAAGTTGGGCAAATAAGTCTGCTATAAGAGACTGGCAAGTAAAACAAAATTTCAGATCAACTATCTTTTCAAAATATAACTTTTCATTGGCAAGTGACTGGCATGTGAAATGAAATTTTTTAGTAGCCAGAGAGTCTTGATTTTGTTAGTGTTTTGAAGTGAAAGTTGTTTAGAAAGTAGAATCGGAAATTATGAGTGTACTGCTCTAACCAGCTGAGCTACAGGCCCTTCTTAGTAACTCAATGTTTACAATGGTTTTGGAATTGATTCAAGTTTAGAAATTCAATTCCTGATTTGTAATGTTAAGACTTGTTACCCGTAGTATTTTTTCGATAAATACCAGAAAGTTCATCTTTGAGAGAATTTGCCGTTGCTAATCTTAAATGCAAACTTAAAAATTTTTTACTTAATTCATTATTTCCCAGAACATCATAAATCTCAGCAATCAAATTATAAATTTTATCATTCTGCTCAAACTCTAAAGCTATCAATAATGTGTCAATAGCAAGATAATATAATTTATTTAAATAAAAAATTTTACTCCTTAGGTAAAGATACTCTGGATTTTTATAAAATTTGGGTCCTAATTTTGATAATTCATGCTGAGCTTCATTAATTTTTTTTTTTCCAATCATTTTATCAACTTTTATGAGTTTATTTTCATTCATGAATTAATTTTATTTTTTATAAATTCTTGAAGTTGATTTTTATGTTGTTTCCACCATACTTCACATTCTTTGCGTTTATATTTTATTTGCGGCCTTCCCCATTTCTCTATCACAGCTTTTGCTTCTATCCACTTGTCAACTTTTAAAAACGGATTATTAGGAAATAAACGATCATAATATTTGTAAGCGTTTTCTACTATCGGAATACATCCGCATTCTAAGGACTCATACAATCTGTAAGTCTCTGGATGAACAAAACCACTGGGACACGGAATAAATTCAGTTGATGATAATATCTCATTCATTTCGTTAATTTCCATAATTTTATCATTAAATTTTTTTGTTTTGTAACAATACGATGGCTTAATAGTTGAAAGTTGAAATAACAAATCATGTCTACTCGATTTGTGAGGTGTTCCAATAAAAGCCCATTTATATTTTCTTTCAGCCTCTTGCTTCTCAAAAAAAGTGCCCGATTTATATCCAATAGGCAAACAGCTAACCTGTTTGTTTTTAAAGTATTTATTCGAACAAAAAGTCCTCCAAACAAAATTGAAATTATTATAAATCGATGATAAATCATAAATTCCCGATTCGTCGCCTAAGTGTATCAAAAATATTTTAGAACATATTAATTTTAACTTTATATAGAGTTTATTTTTTCTTTCTATATCCGAGTCAACAATTATTAGAGTATCATTGCTTTCTAGTTCTTTTTCACTTTGAATAATATCAAATTGGATTTTTAATAAAATATCATAGATCCACTTATCCGAATTATTTTTATGATAAATACCCCAACCGTAATCCGTTGTAACTTTTTCCTCATTTGGCTTATCTGAAGTTGGGGTAGCCTTATTATGAGTATTCCAAAATAATTTAATCATTAAAGATTAAAATTTTATTTTTCTAAAAAGCTCTTAAGATGTTTTGATCTACTTGGATGTTTGAGTTTTCTTAAGGCTTTGGCTTCAATTTGTCTTATTCTTTCTCTCGTTACAGAAAATTGCAAACCAACCTCTTCTAAAGTATGGTCTGTATTCATTCCAATACCAAAACGCATTCTAAGCACTCTTTCTTCTCTTGGTGTCAGAGTTGATAAAATTTTTGTAGTAGATTCGGATAAATTTGATCTTATGGAAGCGTCAAGAGGTTGTATGGCATTTTGATCTTCAATAAAATCACCAAGACTACTGTCTTCTTCATCACCCACGGGTATTTCTAAGGAGATGGGTTCTTTTGAAATTTTTAAAACTTTTCTAACTCTATCTAAAGGCATAACTAATTTCTGTGCAAGTTCTTCAGGTGTTGGTTCTCTTCCATGTTCACTTAAAATTTGCCGGGATGTTCTAACTATTTTGTTAATTGTTTCAATCATATGCACTGGTATTCTAATTGTTCTTGCTTGATCAGCTATTGATCTCGTTATAGCTTGTCTTATCCACCAAGTTGCATAAGTAGAAAATTTATAACCTCTTTGATATTCAAATTTATCAACAGCCTTCATAAGACCTATATTTCCTTCTTGAATTAAATCTAAAAATTGCAGACCTCTATTTGTGTATTTTTTCGCAATAGATATTACTAGTCGTAAATTGGCTTCTACCATTTCTTTTTTTGCTATTCTTGACTCTTTTTCTCCTTTTTGAATTCTGCTAACGAATTTTTTAAATTCACCAACTGGTAATCCAATTTTTTTGCTAAACTCGATTAATCTTTCTCTAATTTCAGTAAATTCTTTCTTTTTTTTCTTAAAAAAATTTCTCCATGTAATATTTTCTTTAAGAAATGATTGAAAATTTGGATTAATCTCATTTCCCAAATAATATTTAAGAAATCCTTCTCTAGAAATATTATTTTCCACTGCTAACCTCATCAAAAGACCTTCCAAAGAAATTACTTTTTTATTTTCTTGATAATGCACACAAACCAAATCTTCTAACACTGACGAATTAAGTTGAAGAGTTTTTATTTTTTCAATTAGTTCTTTTTGTATTTTTTTATAACTCATTTCCTTTGATCGTGAAAATTCTTTAGCATTTAAGGCGCAATTTAACTTGTCTTTTTGATATTTAATTAACTTAGAATAATTCTTGGAAATAATACCGATGGTTGAAACAACCTGAGGTCTGATTTCTTCTTCCATCGCAGCTAGTGTCGGATTAAATTCATCTTCTTCATGATGATTATTATCTTTGCCATCTTTTGTTTCTTTTAAATCTTTATTTAATTTTTCTAATTTATCAGTTGTCTGTTTTTTTTTATTTAATTTATTTTTTACTGAAATCGCAGACTCATCTTCTGATTCAAAATCTACATACGTGGAATCTATGTCTATAATTTCTCTGACTAATAATTCATTTTTTTCTAATTTTTCCTTCCATTCAAAAACTTTTTTTGCTGTTAAAGGACTTTGTAAGAGGGCATTTATCATAACATTTTTTCCAGCTTCAATTCTTTTTGCAATCGCAATTTCACCTTCACGAGAAAGAAGTTCTACGCCACCCATTTCTCTTAAATACATTCGTATAGGATCATCACTTTTATCTAGATCTTGATTGCTATCTGTATTATTTGATTCCGAACTCCTTTTATTGATTGCCCGATAATCTGATTTTTTTTCAACAAGACAAACTTTGTTATCAAAAATATGCAAACAAGCTTTTTCTATATTTTCTTGACTAAAATGTCTTTTGCCTAGTGATTTTGCTAATTCTTCGTAGATAATAAAACCTCTATGAATCCCTTTGCTTAACAATCTTTTGAAAGATTTTGTAATTAATTTGTTCAATGTATTTTTCATTATCAATAATAAATAGAAGGTTTATATATAATAATTAAATAAAAAAAATCTATGGCTTATTTATCCACCTTTTAATTGATTTCTTAAGGATAAAAGTTCTGAATAGAGCTTTTCATCAAGATTTAACGAAACTTTGTTCTCTAAAAACTCTACTTTTTTACGAAGATCAATTTTTTCAATTTCTCTTATAATTTCATTAAACATAATAAAAATTTCTGCTTCGTTCTTATTTTTAGTAATAGTTTTAACGGGAGCATTCACATTTATAAGATTAATAATATTTCTAAATTTTACATCAAACTCTTCTGACCTCAATTTTTTTCTATTAAATAATTTTTCTGATAACAAAAAAACAATGAGTTTTTGTTGAAATTCCGTTATTATATTGCTGGAAAACGTAATTTTTGAAATTAATTCTGTGTTTTTTCTAAAAATATCTAAATTATTTATAATTAAAAATAAGATTGATAATTCTTTTAATTCCTTCTCTGAAAATTTATTTCTTTGTTTATATACTTCTTTAGTTTTTTGAAGGGGATTAATCATTTTGTTAAATTTAAAAAATTGATTTTTTTTATAATTTAAATTAGGAGTAAGTTCATTAATTTTTTGTATAAAATGATCAAGAAAATATTTAGCTAAAGTTTTATCTTTCATATCATTACAGAGTGATTTAATTTTTTTTTCAAATAATGAAAGCGAATGAGGATTATTTCTATCAACACCTTGATAATAAAAATCCCAAATAAAGTTTTGAATTTCTACTTTATTTCCAGTAAATTTCAAAAAAGATTCTTTACCTTTTTGATTAATGTAAGCATCTGGATCTAAATTTTCAGGCAATGTCAAAAAATAAATATTTACATCTGGTTTCATTAATGGAAATAATCTTTCAGCTGCTCTCAGTGCTGCTTTTTGACCACTACTATCTCCATCTAAACAAATAATCGGATTTTTGAAAAATTTCCAAATTAAATCTATTTGTTTTTCTGTTATTGCGGTTCCCAAATTTGCAACAACATTTTTAATTCCGAATTTATGTAAATTTATAACGTCCATATATCCCTCTACTATGAAAACCTCATCATCTTTGTTTGAGAATTCCTTGGCGCTATTAATATTGTATAAATTATTTCCTTTTTTATAAAATTCAGTCTCTGGAGAATTAATGTATTTAGCAAAAGTTGTTTTTGAGATAGTTCTTCCACCTAAAGCAAAAACAGAATTATTTAAACTTTTGACTGGAAAAATAATTCTGTTTCTAAATCTATCTATATATTTTTTTCTTTTCTCATCCAAATAGTAAATGCCTGAAGAACTAATTTGCTTTTCATTAAATTCCTCTATTAATTTCTCATGAAAATTATTATTTGTTGACGCATATCCAATTTTAAAGAAAGATATTTCTTTTTTTGAAATTTTTCTTTTATTTAAATATTCTTTAACCTCAAGATATTTTTCTGAAACTAATTCTTCATGACAGAAATTTGCATATTTTTCTAAAATTGTATTATAAATCTTCCATCTATTTTGTTTTTCTTCATCCTGCTTAGTAAATCTATATGGTTGCATTCCAGCATCAGATGCAAGTACTCTTACAGCTTCCCCAAATTTGTAATTCTTTGTTTTCATTAAAAAATCAAAAATATTACCGTGCTCTGCTGAACTGAAACAGTGATAAAAACCTTTTTCATCATTAACTGTAAATGAAGGTGTTTTTTCATTTGAAAAAGGTGACAAGCCAATAAATTCTTTACCACGCCTTTTTAATTTTACCGATTTTCCAACAACCTGGGACACCTTTAATCTTATTTTAATTTCATCAAGATACTCTTTAGGATATTTCATTGATTTAATAAATCCTTAACTATTGTATTTGCCTTTGAAAAATCAATCGAATCGGAATATTTTTGTTTTAATGATCCCATAATTTTTCCCATGTCTTTAATACTCGTAGCTTCCAATGATTCGATTACATTTTTACAAATTTTTTTTGTTTCTTCTTCATTAAGTTGTATTGGTAAAAACGTATCGATTATTTTAATTTCAGCTTCCTCAACTTCTAGCAATTCCTGCCTTTTTCCTTTTTTGTATAAATCAGCAGATTCTTGCCTCTGTTTTTTCATTCTTCGTAAAACTTTAGTGATTTCCACATCTTTGACAACTTCCCTTTTTTCACTAGTTCTATTGGCAATATCTCTTTCTTTAATAGCAGCCAAAACTAAACGTAAAGTAGAAACTAAGGTTTTGTTTTTGCTTTTTAACGCAATCTTGAACTGTTCGTTTATTTTTTCTCGTAATGACATGAATTATAAAAATATCAATTTACTTTACCCATCAAATTTCTTCAAAAGAAAAAAACTCCATCTTGACGAGATAAAATCTTTTTCATATGTTGCGCAAAATCATGTTTTATAGTAAAAGCCTTTAACTCATGAGTTGTATTTGGAAGTAAAAACAAATTTAATTCATAAATCACAAGATAATCTTAAAGAGATTAATCCCACAGGAATATTAGTTTTAGAAAATGGCAGTTTTTTTAAGGGCCATGGATTTGGCTTTGAAGGCACAGCAACAGGAGAGGTTTGTTTTAATACTTCTATAACAGGTTACCAAGAAATAATTTCCGATCCCTCTTATG
>Ga0187833_10004822_pt1 | contig 13003 bp, 14 predicted proteins | sample ETNtaG_37_FD_167968 | JGI IMG/M metagenome (GOLD analysis project Ga0187833, IMG submission 167968) | Marine microbial and viral communities from oxygen minimum zone, Eastern Pacific Ocean - ETNP2014_SV_400_PacBio MetaG (Illumina Assembly) | ecosystem: Environmental > Aquatic > Marine > Hypoxic... | reverse complement strand
TTTAATTTTATTTATTTGCATGATGAAACTCAGAAAGTTGGAAAAGCTTATGGTGCATCATGCACACCAGACCCTTTCTTGTTTGATTCCGAGAAAAAACTGGTTTACCACGGAAGGCTTAACAATCAAATGGAACCAGATGACGAACCAACAGAATTTGACATGGATGAAGCCATACAAGCAGTTCTGGAAGGAAAAAAACCTAAGCATGAGTTTTTGTTTTCTTTAGGTTGTTCTATTAAATGGAAGTAATAATTCTAAAACATTAAATTTTTAAATACAAATAGATTATATTTCATAAGGTAGTTTTATAATGATAAATCAATTAAAAACTGTTGTATTGCTTGGAGCATTGACCGGTTTATTGCTGTTTGTAGGTCAATTGGTAGGTGGCGCATCTGGCTTAACTGTGGCTTTTATCTTCGCAATAATAATGAATATTGGTTCTTACTGGTTTTCTGACAAAATAGTTCTGAGAATGTATAAGGCTAAAGAAGTTAAAGAATCAGAAGCCCATAGACTTTATGATATTGTAAGGAAAGTTGTTGAGAAAGCAAAAGTTCCAATGCCTAGAGTTTATATTATTCCAAGCGATGCAAGCAACGCATTTGCTACTGGAAGAGATCCAAAACACGCATCTGTAGCTGCAACACAAGGAATATTGAATTTGCTTAATGACGAAGAATTAAAGGGAGTAATGGCTCATGAGATAGCCCACGTTAGAAATAGAGACATTTTAATTTCATCTGTAGCGGCAACTATAGCAGGAGTTATTTCTTATGTAGCTTTCATGGCACGTTGGGCTGCTATCTTTGGAGGTTTTGGTGGTAGAGACAATAGAGAAGGTGGAAACATAGTAAGTTTGCTTTTATTAGCAATTGTAACTCCGCTTATTGCAATGATAATTCAACTGGCAATCTCTAGAAGCCGCGAGTATCTAGCAGACGCAACAGGAGCAAAGATAGTACAAAATTCAAATGGTTTAGCATCAGCCTTAGATAAACTTCATAATGATGTAAACAGACATCCAATGAGACTAGGAAATCAATCAACTGCCCATATGTTCATTTCAAATCCTTTTAAAGCAAGAGGTATGATGTCTCTTTTATCAACACACCCACCACACCAAGAAAGAATTAAGAGATTAAATAATATAAAGTTCTAAACTAATCCATACCTTTTCCTCAACCCAACAATCTTCCTTCTGTCCAGCTCAGCAACAATCAATCCTTCTTTGCCTTTAATATTCTTAATAATTTTTGATGGGCTGCAGATAATGCTGTACTGTGCGCAATCTTTATTTGCACTGTCGCAAGACACAAAATAACAAGAATTTTCAAAGGCTCTTACATATGGGATTTGCAGATAACTCTCCAACTCACGGCCATAATTTTTAATGTAAGATGAACAAAAAATAATCCAAGCTCCCTGTCTGCTTAATTGCTTTACAAATTCAGGATAAGAAATATCCCAACAGATAATAATCCCAATTTTGCCGAATTTAGTTTTTATTGCTTTGTTTATTTTTCCTGATGTAACTTTGCCTTTTTCATTCCTAAATAAATTTACTTTATTATATCTATAAATTACCTTGCCTTTATCATCAATAAAAAAAGCAGAATTGTAGATTTTATTTTTCTCCAAAATATTTGTTCCAAAAATACAATGAATCTTATTTTCCCTGCAAGATTTTTTTATTTTTTTTAAATAATCATTGAATTGTAATTTTTTTATTGTTTTTTTGTTTTTTGAATGAATTAATGATGTTTCTGGAAAACAGACAATATCAACATTTTTAGAAGAAGTTTTCCTAATACAATTAATTATTTTATTGAGATTTTTCTCTGTACTCCTTGTCACTTTAATTTGAGCAGCAGCTACTTTTACCATTTTATTCTAAAGTTTGATACTCCCTATCGACAATATCTTTTATTTTCTCAGCTTTCTTCTTCCCAATCTTCTCAACTTTCTCAAGCTCTTTTTGCTCTGCATTTATGATATTCTTTACACTTTTGAAGTGCTTAAGCAATGGCTTAGATAATAATGAACCAACCCCGGGCAAAGAGCTTATAATATATTCCTGCTGCTCTTTGATGCTCATTGCCTTTTTCTGCGGATGTAATGAAAAATCTTTTCCAGTCTCTTCTTGTTCCCTTTTTGCAATTATGTTAAGCAGCTGTGCAGTATCTTTAAAGTTTTTAGTATACAAAATCGGAACACCATAGCTTACGGTTATAGCCGCTAACATGCCTCTAATAGCATTTGCATGTACATTCCTTACAGAATAAATATCTTCAACACCATCAATAATCAATAAAGGCCGTTCGAAATTATTCTTCAAACTTTTAATTTGCTGCAGCAACCTGCCGTCAATAATGCTCTGGATAAAATCCTCAACTGTTTTGTATTCAACACCAACCCTGGAGCTTAATATATAATCTGCAGCTGGCAGAGCCTCAAGCTTTAGCTCCACATCCATCTCAATTAGCTCTTTTATAATTCCAGAACCTTTCTCTCTAAAATCAGCAAAAATCTTTATTTTATCGCTTTTAACATAATTAGTAATCTTCTCTTCCTTGGTATTTAGGAACAAGGTTAATTTTTTCTTCAGATTTTCTAGATTCCTATACATTCTTTTTTCTTTATGATGAGCTGACCACCTATAGCCTTCGTCCATAGTATTTTTAGTCACTAAAACAATAACTTTGCCTTCTCCATGCCTTCCAGTCCTGCCACGCCTTTGTATCTGCCTTATTGCAGAAGGTATAGGCTCATAAAAAATAACAGTATCAACCTGAGGTATGTCCAAACCCTGCTCTCCAATAGATGTAGCAACTAAAACATTAAATTTTCCCTCTCGAAATTCATCTAAAACTCCTTTTTGTTCTTTCTGGCTTAATCCTGTCCCCCCTTTTTTTAGCTGACCTACAAATAATTTTGCATTTACATTTTCAATATTATTCAACTTCTCAACTACATCAACAGCATTATCCCTATATTGGTTAAAAACAATTATTTTCTTGTCTGAGTCCTTAATTTCTTTTTCAACAATTTTTTGCAACTCAATTAATTTTGGATGCTCAACTTTCTCTTCATGTAATTTTGAAACCTTAACAAAAGCAGAACGGAAATTCAAATCTTTAACAATATTCTTGACAGCCTTTACTTTTGTTGTACTTGCGTCATTGTTAAATTTACTCATATACTTATACAACGGAATTACTCCCTGTGTTTCCAATAACTCAAGTCCATGACTGATTTTCATTATCTCTGCTAAAACAGAGATTGCAGTCCATACAACAAAATCTTTTTCTCCACTAGAAGCCCTGCCGCGCAACTGCGCCTGCAAAGCCAATAACTCGGTTTTGCTTACATATCTTAAGTCGGTTCTTCTTAAAATGCCCCATTTTTTTAGCCTCTCTAAACGGTCATTCAGGAAATTCTGCAAATATTTTTTGGCTTCTAAAAAAGCCTTAGGAAGTTCCACATCAACCCAATTAACATCAATATCATGCACATATGGTCTTACATCAGGATCTTTATCGGTCCTTATTTCAATCTCTTCTATGTACAAATTCTTGCAAACCTCCTGGATTTTTTCCAAGTCAGAGCCGGGGCTTGCTGTAAGGCCAATAATCCTCGGATATTTTGATTTCTTATGGTACTGCTTGGCAACCCAAGTATAAGAATAATCTTTAACAGCGTTATGCGCCTCATCTGCTATTAACAAAGAAACATCATCCAAGATAATTCTATTATTTATTATATCATTCTCAATGCATTGGGGAGTGCTTACAATCACTACAGAATTTTTCCATAATTCTTCTCTTTTTTTTGGGCTTACAGAACCGGTAAATAACACTATTTTATTCTCATCCAAATTTAAGCATTCTTTGACTTCATTATATATCTGTTCAGCTAAAGGTTTCGTTACAGTCAGGAAAAGTATTTTTGATTTAGGAAAAGAATTAAGCCTTTGCGCAGTTGCCAATATCGCTGTTTTTGTTTTTCCCAAACCTGTAGGCAAAATAATCAAGCAATTGCCTTTAGCGCAGGAAGCCATAATAGTTTCCTGATACAGCCTTGGAGCAAAATTTTTGATATTTACCATACTATTAAAGAATACGTTTTTATTTATATATATTATGCACTAAAAAATAATATCCCTAACATAGCCTTTATTATAAAGATGGTAGCTGAACAAAATTCCTAAAACAAATAGAATAATAACCACCTTTCTGCTGCCGTAATATGTTCCGATTACATACCCTATCAGAAACCCAGCAAGGATAATATAATATGGAAATGTAAGCTTCTTTTTTCTCTCATATAGTAACCTCCCGCCAATCATGCCGCTTAAAAAAACAACAATATAGCTTATAACGGCACTGAAGCTTGTGGCCCACAATGCAACAATCAAGCCCAGGACCATAATTACAAAAAAGAAAAACTCTGCCCAATTCTTGAAAAAAAAGTCTGCCATTTTACTTGTTATTAAGTTGGTTGTGCACCACCATAATCCTATGTTGGGGTGGGCTTATTAATGTTGTGTATCCCGTAGTGGGGAGACAAATATTAGCGAAGCTAGTATTTCCATGCCTTATTCTCAAAAAGTATGTAATAAAAAAACCATAGGACCACTCCAATGAAAAATGAAGAGATAAGGGCTAAGCCCACGCTTATATCTATGCTCAATAGTACTGCTGCTGCAACAATGCCTGCTGTTGAAAATGCATAAAGCATCCTGCTGCCATAAAAAGTCTTGCTGCCATCTAATGGGGGTATGGGGAGTATACTGTATAGGGCATAAGCAATATTGAAAGCAATGACTTTTTGTATCAAGGAACTAACTACAAAACCGCTCAAAGCCTTGAATACTGCGACCAAGATTATAGTAGCAAAAGGTCCTGTTACTGCAATTAAGCCAACAGCCCAGTAATTTATCCCATACCTAAACCATCCTAATCTATGCCCTGCCATGTGATGTACAATAAATCCTCCTGGAAGTATTAGCCAAAATAAGCCATTAGTCAAAAAGGCCATTATCAAGCCAAATAATAACCCAAAACTCCACATTTTCCATTCCAGCCTATAGCCAGTACCCAAAGACCATATTCTTTGGACAGAAAGATGCACCAAAAAAGATAATGCAACTATTAAGATAGCATTAAAGAAATTAAATAACCCTACCCTTAAACTAAAGTTTGTTCCATAGCCCCACTCTCTGAAAGAAATTATAAAAGCTACAACGAAGATTGCAATAATAAGGCTTCTGAGCTCTAATGGTGTAAATTTAAAGTACCTCTTTATCTTATCCAATATATCTACTATTTCTCCCATAAACTTTACTTGGATAAATATTATATTTAAATGTGTCGGAAATCAAGTAAGAAATAACAATCTACCCTATTTTAAAAGAATAACTAATACTCGGCTTTTTTATCAGCTCTAAAATATCATCTTCATGCCCTGCTCCGATAATTGCTAATATCTTCTTGTCAGGATATGTTTCCATTATTTTCCTGATATTGCCAGCCATAACCTGATTCCTTTCCTCAATAAGGACCTTGTAAATATTAGGGTATCTTTTTTTAACCTGCCCAACAAGCTTTTTAATAACCTTTTTGCTTGGAACCTTTGTCAGGTCAAATTCTATAACATTTTTCCTGACAAAAATTGCTTTCCCTATATCGATAATAAAATTCCATTTTTCTTTCCATGTTAAGCTCTTGGAGAATCTTTTTAATGTAATCTCTATATCCTGATCAATTAATGCTAACTTTATATCATGTTTTCTTGCCAACCTGACTGCTTTTTTCATCTCAGAGCCAGGAGCAACCCCCACTATCTTTCCAAGCTTTTTTTCAGCCCATGCACCTATCAAAGCAAAAATAAAACCTTTAATACCTACTCTTTTTATATCATAAATGCTCATCTTGCTGGGTTTCTTGAATAGACTATATAATCTTCTCCTGTCCAGCTCCAAGGCAATTATATTTGGCTTTCCATCTTCTACAGCATTCTCTACATCATCCAGACTTTGTTTTGCTATATGTGAAGTCCCTATTATTGTGAGATTCTTGTACTTCATATTCTTTAAGATAATCTGCATTTTTAAAAAGCTTCCCAAAAAATCGAGGTTGGTGAGAAATTCTAATTCGTGCTTGTGCGAGGCCTTAGCATGCCTCTCAGCTTCGCTTCGCTCAGGTCGAACAACACAATCCTGCGGAGCTATAGGAATTGGCAAATTAGGCACAAGCACCGACTTTCTCACCAACCTCCAAAAAAATCGAAGATTTTAAATACTTGCTACTCTTGAATCAGTAACAATAAAGGTGGTGCTTAATGCTTAAGATGAAAAATATAACTGAAACTTTTGATATGAGGGTATTTACCGATACTGGAGAATATTTTGGCGATATTGAGGAATCAATTATAACACAAAACAAGGTATTTGGATGGCGTGTAAGGGCAACAAAAAATTCTTTTCTCAGCAAGGTTCTTGGCTCTGCAAAAGGGGTAATAGTGCCGCACCAGCTTGTAAAGTCTATTGGAGACATAATGATAATAAGCAAAGCTGCTATTCCTTCTTATTCTGAGGAAGAAGAGCAGAAAGAATAATTCATTCTAGTTTTCATTATTCTTTATGTATCTACAGGAAAATACCTTAGCCTTACCAATATGTAAACAAAATAGATTGTTATCATAGTCATTGCTTCTTTTCTTGTAAACATCCTGTTTTTCCATAAAAACCAGATTAAAATAATTCCGCTTGCTATCTTAACTGGAATATCAAATACTATCACAGGCCTTGGAACATGGTAAGAGGAAATCATTGCTCCCAAACCCAAAGCAAGCATTGGATTGGTTATGTTGCTTCCTATCAAAGTCCCAATTGAAATAGAGGAAGCGCCCCTAAATAAAGCGGTAATAGCTGTTGTTAGCTCAGGCAGTGCTGTTGCAATGCCTATAGTTGTGATTCCTATTAAAGAACCACCTATTCCATACATTACCACAAAAAATTCTGCAACCCTTAAAATATACTCTGCACTAAAAATTATAACAGCAAGGCCAATAATAATATGGAAAAGGTCAATAAATATGCCCTTTTTATCCTTTCCATCCAACCTTATCTGCTTATGGTCGTGAATCCTCTCATCTTCTTTCATCCACAAAAACCAGAGGAAAAGGATGTATCCAAAAAATAAAACTGCCCCTTCCCCCCTGCTTATGCTGCCTCCTAATGAAAATAACCAAAGCAAAATCGCTGCTAGAACCATCACAAGACCATCTGTTTTTAGGAAATTCCTTTTTACATGTACGACTTTTAAGCGTATAATTGCTAAAAGACCTACGATGCCCATAATCAGGCTTTGTTGCACAATATCCGAGCCTATAGCTGTTCCAAGGACTGTACTGGACGCTATAAATGGATTTATATTTCCTCTTACTATATCTAGGCTGGCAACAACACTGGTTGTTATTTCTGGCAGGCTAGTACCTATGGAAATTACTGTTAAGCCAATAAAAATTTGGGAAATACCAAACTTCTTGCTTAGCTTTATGGACTTTGCAATTACTTTGTCAGCCACAAAAACAAGAAAGGCAATAGCCACTATCCCAATTATGACATTATCGACAGGACTCTGGCTTATTACAACCATAGATTTATATTTTTATTTATATTATTAATAGTTTGCGTTTAGTAAACCCAGAAAACTTTGTTTTCCGCTGTATTTTGTTTTAGAATGCACGGCAGTGGTCCAGCGGTACAAAGCGCTAAAAGACTGGGGCTTCCCAAGCCTCTAACCCGGGTTCAAACACCGTTAAATTTCAAAGAAATTTATGGCTTGAAAGTCCCGGCTGCCGTATAACCCTTCCTCTTAGACAAAAGAATAATCTATACTCATTGAACAAGGTCAAAATGAGTCATAAACTTATTGCCTTATTTGGTTAAGCAACCCCGTAATCTCAGCATTAATTGCAGACGCATCAACGCCATGTTCCTGAGCCTTTTTGGCACGATTTTGGGCAGCTTGCAAATCAGAAACCTTTTGTATCTGTTTAAACCATCTAATTTTCAACTGCGCAGCCTTTAAAAATCCTTGGCCAATGATATGGTTTCCCTCTTCACGTAGCTTATGTACATCCAATCCAAGATCATGAGATTTGTTCGCTTCCATAAAATTAATTGCTCGGTTCACATCATTGATAATCGTTTTCATCGAGTTATCAGTTATGCTGCCCTGTTCTAGTATATGTCGTGCGAAGTCAAATCGATACTCAACGAAGGCCGTATGCACATGACCCCTCATTTCATACAACTCTTCTATGAAGTTTCCCTTATTGATATAGTCTGGCTCTTTCTGGAGACGATTTTCGAATGCTGCGATATCTCGAAGGAGGCTTTCATACAAGCTAGGGTTGTTAATATCATGATCCAATTTTAATTTCAGGAAGTCAAAATCTGCTTGCACAAGTTCTTTGTAGAGATCTTCCACTTGTGAGATTAAATGGGATATATCCTCACCATGTTTTTCTGCGTTGAGAAAATGTTGCTTCGCCTCCAATAACATCTCCTTGGCATGCGATCGCCTATTATTCTGTAAATCCTGTTGAGCCCATTGCAAAGACCTTTTCCCCTTTACGATTTCTTCCGCAGCAGCGAAGACATCCTTTTTCTTCCCTGCTTGCACTTGCTTTTCTGCTTGACGGACCACACTAGCTTCCGGTGAAGGAAGATGAGATGTTGGATGTGGCTTTTGCTCTGCACAACCTATTAGCGCAGCTCCCAACGCACCAGCTATACTAACCAAGACTATAGTACGCACCCGTAAGTTCCGTAAACGCCGTACCGGACATTTATGAAAGATACCCATAGTATTACCCCAGATAATTTTTATATATAAATATTTCCTTTTGAACAAAACAAAGCCGAAACTCAGGTTCAAATCTGCCGTATTTAGGCATTCTTTATTGCAGAACCAATCATTATGCCTACTACAATTATAGCAGAAGACAAAACAACCCAGTTAGCGTCAGGCGAGTAACCCATCAATCCAGAACTAAACCTTACAATCAGCAATGTAGCTATAAAATAGATTACGCCCATTACAACCAGAATTAATGAGGCTATTATAGTCACAATTAAATTTTCAAAAAGCCCTTCTTTATGCATAACATTCCATTTTTATTGGGGTTTAAATATATTTTGTTTTTAAGAGCATACTTAAGAAAATTATATAAACTATACTCTATCCATAATATGTGTATGGGCTGGGAAATTTTTCATGAAATAGGAAGAAAAATACTACACCTAATAATTTTAGTAGCTCTTATAGTCTACTTTGCAATAAAAAGCCAAGCAGGACAACAGGCAGCACTTCTTTTTCTAGTGGTGTTATTACTAATATTCTTAATTTTAGAGTACTTCAGATTGGATCTTAATCTCAAAATTCCCTTTTTTCATAAGTTTATAAGGTCTAAAGAAGAACATATGGTTTATGGTGCCATATTTTTTCTTTCATCTGTAATTATTACCCTTGCGGTCTTTGATACCGCAATTGCGCTTGCAGCACTATTAATGACAACTTTTGGGGATATGTCGGCTGCCATTGTGGGAAAGAAGTATGGTACAACAATGCTTTTCAGAAATAAGACTGTTGTAGGATTTGTGACAGAGTTAACAACCAATCTGATTGTAGCATTAACAATAAGCTTGCTCTTTTCAATTAATATTTACATTACAATAATCATGGCTTTTGCAGCAACAATTACAGAATCTCTTGTTGACGAGATGGATGACAATTTGATGGTTCCGATAGTAAGCGGATTTATAGGGCAGATTCTTCTTTTAGCAATTTAATTTTATTATTTAGCTCTTCCATACCTATAGATTCTACCTCCTGGGCAATTGATTTAAGGCCTAGTTCCAATGATGTTTTATCACATATCTTATCATGCGTGTATGGGTTTATTGTCCATACTTTATTCAAACTGGAAAAAGGATTTACGAAAAAAATATTCAAAGATTTAAACCCAATCAATCTTTTCCAATTGCTTACCGTAAACCCAATATTTGATAGGTTATTTAAAGTGATAAAGCCAATATAATCTTCATTTTTTATTTCATTAAAGAGTCTATCAACAAGAATTGAAACAATAATAAAATATTTTACCTTACCCCTATAATGAACTGTAAAATCAAATCCAGAAACATTTTTTTCTATATTGACAATCTCCTTTCTTATAGCATCCTTGTTTTCCAGAAACCTTATAGTCCAATCAACCAAGAAAGAGCTGACATTAACCATACAAACAAATTTAGAAATAATTATTTAAAAAACTTATGCTTATTCGTTCTCAACCCTGGGAGCAAGAATAAAGCTTAGCATTATCTTATCTACAGTTTTATATTCAAGCTTTAATGGATAATCTTTGTTAAAATAAATAGAGACCTCATCAGCAATTTTGCTTCCAGCTATCATCTTTTTAAGATATTCAATGCTGTATTTTGCCTTTACTTTTTCATCTCCATCAACCTTTATTTTTGTGTTTTCGCTTTCTTTCATTTCAATATTTGCCTGGCTTAAGTCCCCTTCTGCGTTTATAGTGAATTTTTTTGGCTCAGCAATAAAAGTTACAGATTCTGCTACCACATCGACATCTTCAACAGCCTCATTTAGAATTACAGAGGGAAGTTTTATTGCAACTGGAAATTTTAAATCAGGCACTTTTTGTTCTTTCTCATCAAGCTCTATTATTGGCAAGTTGAATGTTCTCAAATTATCTCCTTTTAGTTGTATCCTTAATTTATTTTCAGGGTCAAGCTCCATGGTAAGCATGTCATCAGGTTTCGCGCGACGCATTATCTGCTTCAGGTTGCTCAGATTGATAGCTATTTCCACATCCTTCTTTACATCATATTCTGTAAAAGAGCTGCTCAAAAGCTTGAAGATAACCATGGCAACATTTGCAGGGTCCATCGCAACTAGTTCAATAGCATCTTTGCTGACTTTAAACCTAGCCTCATTAACCAAATCAGAAATTATCGTTACACTTTCCTTTAGATATCTAGGTTCTGCAAGAGTAAGTCTCATAATATTCAACCCCCAATAAAGAATAGAAAATGCCCTTTAATTTATATATTTTTGTGTTTTATAACTCTATTTTCTGTCCGTCCTTTATCAAAAATATATTCTTACCAGTCTTGTATCCCATCTCGGTGCATAGTTCAGCTAAAGCATCTCTCATCTCTTTAGTTCCATGAGCAGGGATGATATTTTTTGGCTTTACTAAATTTATGAAATCCCTTAAATCTTCACGAGCAGCATGCCCAGACTGATGTATATCTTTAAAAATTCTCACTCCTGTTTGTTTTAATTCATTTTCTAGCGCATCCCTATTTTCTATGTTTGTAGGTGTTGGTATAGTTCTGCATGAAAACACAACACTATCTTCCGGATACAAATCAAATTCGAATTCGCCTTTTGCAATCTTGTACAAAACAGATTTTGGCTCCCCCTGATGGCCAGTAACAATCAATAAATATTTCTCCCTATCCTTGTCAACTTTCTTGAGCATTCTTTCTATTTGCCTGCCGTATTTTACAATTTCAACATCCTTAGAGAAATCTACTATTCCTATGTTCTCAGCAGCCTTTACGTACTTTGCTAAAGACCTTCCCAAAAAAATAATTTTCCTGTTGAGCTTTTGACCAAATTCTATAATGGATTTCAGCCTTGCAATATGAGAAGAAAATGTTGTAACAATAATCAGGTTGTCTTTGTTGTCAGTACCTAATAAAACATCCTTGAGCATCTCTCTTGCAACACTTTCAGAAGGCATTTTTCTGGCATCACTCGCATACGTCGATTCAACTACTGAAGCAATAATACCTTCTTTTCCGAGCTCCTCTAACCTCTTAAAATTAGGCTTCTTACCTAAGACAGGATACAAATCAAACTTGAAATCATTCGCATAAAGAATTATGCCATAGTCTGTATGAATAGCAATTAAAGCAGCCTGTGGTACAGAATGTGTTATATGTATGAATTCAATTTTTATATTCTCAGAAATCTTGTAGAAGGAATTTAAGTTTAATGTCTTTATATCATTGTTAATTCTAATTTTGTCATCTTTCAAAATATTTTTTAAAACTTCAGCAGTATAAGGGGAGCATATAACCGGAGCATTAAACTTATTTGCAACATAAGGAACTGCTCCTACATGATCCAGGTGTGCGTGACCAATAACAATTGCTTTAACGTTTCTCTTAACATTATCCAAAACAGAAATATTAGGAACAGCCCCAACATCCATTAGTTTGTCTGCATTTATTTTTACCAAATCTTCGTCTTCTGTCAGCCTAATATAATTTTCAAGATGAATTCCTAAATCTATAATCAGAACTTCTCCATCAACATTAATAGCAGTGCAGTTTTTACCTACCTCATTATAGCCGCCAACTGCATAAATCTCAATCATTATCTCATAAGAACCGAGTATGTTTAAAAATTTTGTTAATAAAGAATGCGGGGAGCAGGTTTCGAATGCAGATTATCAAGCATTGCTTAACAATTACCTGCGTAGGCACTAAGCCAATAGATGACTTACGAATGATACTTTCATCGCACTCATTATGAGCACTCAACACTCAAATGCCTTGAGTCTATCCCGTTTGGCCACTCCGGCATCCCCGCATAGAGGATAAAGAATAAATATGTAATTTAAAAACATTACTAAGAATAGCATCTTTATCTTAAACTGCCTAATTTACTCTCTATTTCACTCAACTCGGACTCAAGTTTCTCAAGCTCAGAAGTTGGCTTTTTCTTTTCTTCTGCAGGTTTTCTCTTCTTTTCTGCATCGGGCGTTTTCTTTCCAGCCTTCCTTGTTGCCTTTATAGCCCTAAGCTTTGCCTCAGGGAAAGAACTCTTTAAACTTGAAAAGTGTTTATTGATATCTTTTATGATCTTTCCCAGTTTGCTTATATGCTCAATCT
>Ga0187833_10004815_pt1 | contig 13017 bp, 12 predicted proteins | sample ETNtaG_37_FD_167968 | JGI IMG/M metagenome (GOLD analysis project Ga0187833, IMG submission 167968) | Marine microbial and viral communities from oxygen minimum zone, Eastern Pacific Ocean - ETNP2014_SV_400_PacBio MetaG (Illumina Assembly) | ecosystem: Environmental > Aquatic > Marine > Hypoxic... | reverse complement strand
TTTTGTACAAAAATTAAATTAAAAAATGCCCAAGTACCTTCTACTCCTCCAGGTCTAATGAACATAATGTAAAGAGCCATTAATAATGCTCCAAGAAACGAAGCACCTATCATTCGCATTACAGGTGTTGTTGTTTCGTCCATTTCAAATTTAGCTCTAAAATTTTTGTTATTAATTATCATTTGATAAGCATAAATTCCGAAACCTAAAAAATGGACTATGAAAACGATTAAATATAAAATCCCATTAAATTTTTCAATCATGATTATATTTTATAAAATTTGTTTGTATTGTTCAATTATATTTTTCCATTCAAATTTTTTTACATATGATTTTGCGCATTTTCCAAACTCAAGATATGAATTATTTGTTAAAAGTTCATTAATATTTGAGTAAATTTCATCTAAATTATTTCCGTCACATATTTTACCACTTTTTCCATCCACGATTGCATCAGAAGCTCCACCATCTATCCCACCGATTGAAGGAATACCGTATTGAGCAGCTTCAACATAAGCAATACCAAATCCTTCAACTGATTTTTTATAAATAATAGAAGGCATGACAAATATATTTGATTTAGCAACTAATGCATTTTTTAAATCTTGAGAAATATCTCTTAAAAAAAAAACTTGTTCTACTAAATTTAATTCTTTAACTAACTTTTTAATATTCTCTTCCTCCTTACCATAACCAATGCAAGTATAAATTATATCAGGATAAATTTGTTTTAAATTTCTTAAAGCCATAATTATTTTTTCGTGATTTTTACGTTTATCTAATCTTGAAACAGTGATTAATCTTGGATTTTTATTTTTAAGAAAATTATCTGCTTTATCTAAAATTTTCTTATCAATTATTTTAGCAGGATAAACACCAGGATTTATTACAATAATTTTTTCAGAATTCACACCATTTTGTATTGCTAGATTTTTTGTATATTCTGAATTTGAAACAATATGATCAACATTGTTTAAAACATTTAAAACTCTATTATTTAACCTACTTCCTTTGTTATGATTAATTTCTTTTGAATGAATTAAACAAATTTTTTTTTTATTTGATTTTATTAACTCTAAACTTTTCCAATGGTCAGCAATTATACATTCAATTTTTTTATTTTTTTTAATAAACTCATTTATTAAATATGCTTTTCTATATTTTCTTAATAATTTTACTCCACCGATTCTTTCAATAGAAAATGAAACTTTACCATCAAATTCTTGATAATTTTCTTGATAATCAGTAAATACTTTTGTTAAGTGATATTTTGAAATAGAATTTGCCAGTCCCCACATTAAACTTTGCATACCTCCTACTTCAGGAGGAAAAGATCTTGTGACAATTAAATACACTGATTTATTTAAACCACTTTATGCTACATCCCATACTCGAAGATTGTATTTCGGGTCCTTTATTAGTTTTTGCAACATTAATCATAGACTCTAAAAGTTCATTTTTACTGTTCTTAACTCTTACTCGATTGTTAATTTCATAAATTCTTCCTCTGTATTGAAGTTCCAAATTTGAGTTAAATCCAAAAAAGTCAGGTGTACAAATGGCATCATATTTTTTTGCTACTGATTGATCTTCGTCAATAACGTACGGAAAATTAAAATTATATTTTTTTGTAAATTCAATCATATTTTCAAAAGAATCTTCTGGATGTTCTGTTGTATCATTTGACATAATTGCAATTGAATTAATATCGTAATTTTTTAACTCTTTAGCAGTTTTAACTATATCTTCAATAGTAGCGACAACATAAGGGCAGTGATTACAAATAAACATTATTAAAGTTCCATTTTTTCCTTTTACATCATTTAAATCTACAATTTTGTTTTCAGTTGATTTTAGCTTAAAGTTTTCCGCTTTTTTGCCGAATTCACAAATTGGTGTTTTTAAAAGCGTCATGTTAAAAGATTATATAAATTATGTTGTACGATTTGAAAGGTAAAAAACCAATAAATTTTGGCAATAATTGGATAGCAGCAAACGCTGTGGTTATAGGCGATGTTACTTTGGAAAAAAATACAAGTGTTTGGTTTAATGCAACTATAAGGGGTGATATTGAAAACATTCACATTGGAGAAGGTTCGAATATTCAAGATGGAAGCGTGCTTCACACTGATCCAGGATATCCATTAAAGATAGGAAAAAATGTAACAGTTGGTCATTTGGTTATGCTTCATGGATGTACAATTGGAGATAATAGTTTAATTGGAATAGGTGCAGTAATCTTAAACAATGCCAAAATTGGAAAAAATTGTGTAATAGGTGCAAAATCTTTAATAACTGAAAATAAAGAAATTCCCGATAATTCTCTTGTAGTTGGTTCGCCGGGAAGGGTTAGTAGAAAAGTCACAGATGAGGAAGTTAAAGCTATTAAGGAAAATGCAATTCGGTATCAAGAAAACTGGAAAAAATACTCTAAGTCTATATTCTAACCAATATTCTTTCTTAATCTTCTAATTAAACTTGATGTATCCCATCTGTTACCACCTAACTTTTGAACATCACCATAGTATTGATCTACTATTTCAGTAATAGGTAATAAGGAATTATTTTTCTTTGCTTCACCTAATGCAATTTTTAAATCTTTTCTCATCCAGTCTACAGCAAAACCAAATTCAAATTTGTCATCTATCATTGTTTTATATCTATTATCCATTTGCCAAGATTGTGCTGCTCCTTTTGATATTACTTCTATGACATCTTCCATATTTAAACCCGCTTTTATTCCAAAATTAATTCCTTCTGAAAGCCCTTGAACAAGACCCGCTATACATATTTGATTTACCATTTTAGCTAGCTGTCCATTTCCTGCTTTACCAAGTAGTTTTATTTTTTTACTATAACAATCGATTACATCTTTTGCTTTATCGAAACTTTCTTGATCTCCTCCAATCATCACAGTTAGGGCACCATTTTCTGCACCAGCTTGCCCTCCTGAAACTGGGGCATCTAAAAAACCAAAACTATTTTTCTTAGAATATTCGTAAAATTCTTTTGCAATTGTTGCTGAGGCTGTAGTGTTATCAATATATATGGATCCTTTTTTTATTGATTTAAAAATTCCACTGTCTCCAAAAGTAACTTCTTTTAGATCGTTATCATTTCCAACGCATGTAAATACAAAATCAGCTCCATCCGCGGCTTTTGCAGGAGTTTCAGCTTTAGAGCCTTTGTACTCTTTAAGCCATTTATCTGCTTTTGATGTTGTTCTGTTAAATACAGTTACATTGTGTCCAGCTTTTGATATATATCCAGCCATTGGATATCCCATGACACCAAGACCAATAAAAGAAACTTTATAAATCATAATATGATTATAGATATAGTTAGATCTAATTTCAAAATAATAATTTTTGGGTTTGTTTTTACTTTTTTTTCCAGTATAGGCCAGAGTTTTTTTATAGGTTTATTTAATTCTAATATTAGGCAAGAATTAAATATTTCTAACGTCGAGTTCGGATCTATTTATGGAATTGCTACTTTATGTAGTAGTTTTACGCTAATATGGGTGGGAAAAAAAATTGATGATTTAAAGTTAGTTAATTATTCTTTACTAGTTGTTATTTTTTTAAGCCTTGCAGCCCTTTTTTTTTCGTTTGTTAATGGAATAATTTTATTGGCTATGGGTATATTTTTTCTAAGATTATCAGGTCAAGGATTGATGGCTCATACCGCATCAGTATCGACTAGTAGATTTTTTAATCAGAGCAGAGGTAAAGCATTAAGCTATATTTGGGTTGGAATGTCCTTTGGAGAATTTTTATTACCAATAATTATAGTTTATCTTTTAACATTTATATATTGGAGAGATTTATGGCAAGGATTTTCACTTTTAATTATATTATTATTACCAATTTTTACTTATCTTACAGTTAAAGAGATCAGTATATTTTCCAGAGAAAAAAAAAATGGAGACAATGATAGCAAAGTTATCGATTCAATAAAAAGCTGGACTAGAAGTGAAGTATTAAAAGATTTTAAGTTTTATACTATTTTGCCTGCTATGCTTGCATCTTCATTTATAATTACTGGTATAGTTATTAATCAAACATTTATTATAGAATCTAAAGATTGGGGAAAATTCGCCATGGCACAATCGTTTATGATTTATTCAATACTTACTGTAGCAACTTTATTTTTTTCGGGATTTTTGGTTGATAAATTTACTAGCAGAAAAGTCTTTCCACTACTTAATGTTCCTTTATTATTAAGTTTAATTGTATTAGCAATTTTTGATCATCCATATACAGCCTTTGTTTTTATGGGGCTTATGGGCATTTCAAATGGATTGACGAATGTTTTAATGGTTTCATTCTGGACTGAAATTTATGGTGTAAATTATTTGGGTTCTATCAAAGCTTTAACCGGTTCGTTAATGGTTTTTTCTACGGCTTTGGCAACTGCAGTTTTTGGAATATTAATTGATTTAGGACATTCAATAGAAAATATTGCTATTTTTTGTTCAATTTATACTGCAATATCAGTAGTCATTGTCCTTATATTTCAAAAAACTTACAAACCTGTTTTGCAAAATAAAACTTGATTTTTTACAAACCTGACTATAAACAACCCGCATGGCAAGAGTAACAGTCGAAGATTGTATTGATAAAGTTGATAGTCCATATGAATTAGTATTAGTTGCAAAAGAAAGAGCTGCTCAGCTTAATTCGGGAATCGAGCCCACTTTAGATAGAGATAATGACAAAAATACAGTTATCGCATTAAGAGAGATTTCAGAAGAAAATATCAAAGTTTCAGATCTAAAAGAAAGCGCTGTAATCAAACTTAGAAAACACGTGGAGCAAATTGATGACACTGTAGAGGACGATGAAGAAATTGGTGACAATTTTGAAAATCTTTACAAAGGTGAAATTTCAAAAAGTGGTGTGCCGATTTTACCATCAAAAAGAGCAAGAAAAATTCCTACCAAAATTGAAGTATCACAAGAAGATCTTGCTGAGTTAAAAAATGAGGCTAAAGAGATAGAAACCGAAGATGCAGACAAAGGACAAAAAATTGAAACAAAAATCTCAGAAGACGAAACCACTTCTGATGAATCGTTAGATGACGTGCAAATCGAAGACAATCAAATAAAAGATGAGTCTCAAGAAGAAACAGACACTACAAACAACGAATAGAATAATATAACAATCTTATATTATGCAAAGAAAAGTATCAGTCGCTCCTATGATGGATTGCACGGATCGTCATGAAAGATATTTTTTAAGATTGATCAGCAAAAATATTCTTCTCTACACTGAAATGATAGTCTCTGAAGCAATAGACAGAGGAGATAAAAAAAAACTATTAGCATTCAATATAAACGAAAAACCTTTAGCTTTACAGCTGGGTGGATCTTCACCAAAATTGTTAGCAAATGCTGCAAAATTGGGAGAAGATTTTGGCTACGATGAAATCAATTTGAATCTAGGATGCCCCAGTAAAAAAGTTCAAAAAAATAAATTTGGCGCCTGTTTAATTAAAGAACCAAATCTTGTTGCAGATTGTTTAAATGAAATGCAAGTAAAAACAAAATTACCAGTTACTGTAAAAACAAGAATTGGCTATGATAATGTGGAAGATTACGAAAGTTTATTTAATTTTATTAATATTTTAAAATCAACTGGAGTTAAAACATTTATTATTCATTCAAGAAAAGCAATACTTGGGAAATTTACGCCAAAACAAAATTTGAACATTCCTCCACTAAAATATGACATGGTATACAAGCTAAAAGAAGATTTCAGAAATTTAGAAATAATTATAAACGGTGGCATCACTTCAATAGATCAAATTAAAAATCATTTAAAAAAAGTAGATGGAGTAATGATTGGTAGATCAGTATATCATTCACCTTATATTTTGTCTGATATTGAGAAAGAAATATTTGATAATAATGAAATAGCATCAAGACAAAAAGTAATTGAAAAATTAATTCCTTATGTGAAAAATGAAGTAAAAAAAGGAGCAAGATTAAATCAAATAATGAGACACACAATTGGATTGTTCCATGGACAAACAGGCTCAAGTATTTGGAAAAGATATTTAAGTGAAAACATGTGTGTTAGAGATGCTGATATAAAAAAAATAGATCACATAATGGATAAAATATCATTTAACCAATTAAATAGATCTGTGAGTTAATTTGGATCTTAATTTTTTTTCAAATCAATATTTATTTTTTGCTTTAGTAATGGTTATGGCGGCTATTCCAGTTGGATTTACTGCTGGTTTTTTTGGTATAGGAGGAGGTCTAATTACTGTTCCTGTGCTTTTTTATATTTTCGAATCATTGGGACTAAATAATGATTATATTATGCATCTAGCAGTAGGTACTTCTTTTTCAATAATTGTTCCTACTTCAATATCTTCAGTATTAACTCATAAAAAATATAATTCAGTTGATTTTGATGTAGTAAAGTCCTTTGGTTTATTTGTTGTAATAGGAGTTGTTCTTGGCACTATTGTTGCTTCAACATTAGAAACTAAGCAACTAGTGCTATTTTTTTCAATTATTACCTTTTGTTTAGGTAATTATTTGATTTTTTTAAAAGAAAAAAAGACAAATTCGACATCTATTTTTAAAACTCAGTATAAAATTATTTTTGGTTTTATTTCAGGATTTGTTTCTGCGCAAATGGGAATAGGTGGGGCCATAATGAATGTACCTGTGCTAAAATTCTTTGGTTACAACATAAATAAAGCAATAGGTAGTGCTGCAGCTATTGGTTTTTTAATAGCCATAACAGGTACAATAGGTTTTTTGTTAGCCGGAAACTATAAAGAAATAGATGCTCCTTTGAGCATAGGTTTTGTAAACTTTCCAGCTTTTTTAATTTTTGTTCCCATTACTATTTTTATGGCTAAATTTGGTGCAAAAACAGTTCATAAGTTAGATAAAAAACTTATTACAAAATTATTTGGTTTATTTAATTTACTTGTGTCTGTACGGTTATTCTTAGAGTATTTAAATTACTAAATTTTTTGATCATATTCCCCAATTTTTCCAGTTTCTTGAAGCAGATTATCAATAAATTTAAAAATTTTCTTCTTTCTTTCATCAGATGTCGGACTTTCTGTAACAACAACTAGCGAAGGTTTATTTGAAGAAGCTCTTATTAGTCCCCATGAACCATCTTCTAAAGTAAATCTAATACCATTAACAGTTAAAATATTATTAATAGATAAACCATCAATTTTTACACTATTATTTTTAAATTCATTTATTTTTAATATTATTTGATCAATCACTTTATATTTTTCATCATCTTTACAATAAGGACCCATAGTTGGGCTTTGATAAGTTTTTTTTAGATTATTAATAAGTTCATTTATACTTTCATCCTCATTATTTAATAGTTGACATACTTGTATAGCTGAGTTTATCCCATCATCATATCCATATCCTAGTGGTTTATTAAAGAAAAAATGTCCACTCTTTTCGAATCCTGCGATTGCATTTTCTTCATTCACTTTTCTTTTGATATATGAATGACCTGTTTTCCAATAAATAGTTTTACACCCATTATTTGTTAAGATTTGGTCTTTTTCGAATAAACAAGTTGATTTAACATCTACAACAAATTTAGAATTTTTATGTTCATTTGAAATATTTCTTGCAATTAATAAACCGATTTTATCTGCAAATATTTCATTTCCTTTATTGTCAACTACTCCAACTCTATCACCATCACCATCAAACCCAAATCCAACATCAGCTTTATTTTTTTTTACACATTTAGCTATTTCGTGTAACATTTTCATATCTTCTGGATTTGGATTGTATTTTGGAAAATTAAAATCCAAATTACAATCTAATTCTACTACATCACAACCAATATTTTTTAATATTTCGGGAGCAAAAATTCCTGCAGTTCCATTTCCACATGCCACAACTACTTTTATTTTTTTATTAATTTTATTTTTTGATAAATAATGAATGTATTTATTTTTGTAATTTTCTATTTTTTTATAAGTTCCTTCACCATCTGCAAAATTTTTATTTAATACAATTTCTTTAAGCTCTTTCATTTCATAAGAGCAATGAGTAAGACCTTTGTCAATTCCCATTTTTATTCCTGTCCAACCATTTTCGTTATGACTTGCAGTTATCATTGCAACAGCATCCGAATTTAAATCAAATTGAGAAAAATATATTGTTGGAGACAAACATAATCCAATATCTTCAACATGACATCCTGTTGAAATTAGTCCTTCTATAAAATTTTTTTTAACTTCTTCACTATAAGATCTATAATCATGTCCTACTGTAACTCTTGGATTTTTTATTTTTTTAATTACTTGTGTTCCAAATCCTTTGCCCACCAACTTAATTCCTTCGCCGTTTATATTTTTGGGATATAACCATCGTGCGTCGTATTCTCTAAAGCCCAATGGGTCAATTTTTATGGAATTTTGCATGTTGATATATGTACAGTTTTTTTAATTTTTTTATTGATAAAAATTTATTATGTTCTATAAATGTTCTGTTGATTTCTATTTTATATAGTATATTAAGGAAATCTGCATACAACATCTAGTTGTTTTACATAAAAATGTAAGGGAGTTAATGAACAAAGTACTGTCTCAAGCCATTAAGAAAGCTGTCTCTGAATTTTCACCAACTACTAAACCGAATAACTTAGAAAAAAGACCTGATTTATTTTCTCTAAATAATGAAACTGAGCTATTTCAGAATTCAAAAGGTATAACTATTAAAATATATAGATCTAAAGATAATAATCTAACTGAATTTGGAAAAGCAACACTGGGTGATAGGTATTTAGGTTTTAATGAAACTTATCAAGATCTTTTTGCAAGAGTTGCTAGTCATTATGCGGATGATAATTTACATGCTCAAAGATTATATAACTACATAAGTGATTTGTGGTTTATGCCAGCAACACCAGTTTTGTCAAATGGTGGAACAAAAAGAGGATTACCAATTTCATGTTTTTTAAATGAAGCAGGAGATAGTTTATCAGGAATTTTGGATTTATGGAGTGAAAATGTTTGGCTTGCTGCAAAAGGCGGTGGTATTGGAAGTTATTGGGGAAACCTAAGATCAATTGGAGAAAAAATAGGAAGAGTTGGAAAAACTTCAGGAATTATTCCTTTTATAAAAGTTATGGACTCTTTAACTATGGCAATCAGCCAAGGTTCTTTAAGAAGAGGGTCTGCTGCTTGTTATCTTCCTATAGATCATCCTGAAATCGAAGAGTTTATTGAAATGAGAAGACCAACTGGCGGAGATCCAAACAGAAAAGCATTAAATTTACATCATGGTGTTCTTGTGTCTGATTCATTTATGAGAGCAGTTGAATTGGATGAGCAATGGGCTCTAAAAAGTCCAAAAGATAGATCTGTTCAATCAACAGTATCTGCAAGAAACTTATGGATAAGATTATTAACTGCAAGAGTTGAGACAGGTGAGCCATATATAATTTTTATAGATACTGTTAATAGACTTATACCACAACATCATAAATTAGCTGGATTAACAGTCAAAACTTCTAATCTTTGTAGTGAAATTACTCTACCTACCGGAGTTGATAAAGACGGAAAAGATAGAACAGCAGTTTGTTGTTTATCGTCATTAAATTTAGAAAAGTATGATGAATGGAAAGATGATAAAAATTTTATCAAAGATGTGATGAAATTTTTGGACAATGTATTAACAGATTTTATTGAAAAAGCCCCAGTAGATTTTAACGATGCCACATATTCAGCTTTAAGAGAAAGAAGCGTTGGTTTAGGAGTAATGGGGCTTCATTCTTTTTTTCAACAAAAAATGATACCAATCGAGTCAGTAATGAGTAAAGTTTGGAATAAAAAAATATTTGAGCATATCCAAAAAGGAGTTGATCAAGCGTCAAAAGATTTAGCTAAAGAAAGAGGACCATGCCCAGATGCAGCAGAATATGGGATTGATGAAAGATTTTCGAATAAAACTGCTATAGCACCAACAGCCTCAATATCAATTATATGTGGAGGAACATCACCAGGTGTTGAACCTATAGCTGCAAATAGTTACACTCATAAAACACTTTCAGGATCATTTAATGTTAGAAATAAATATCTTCAAAAAATATTAAAAAAATATAATAAAAACGATGAAGAAATATGGTCTAGTATCACAACTAACCAAGGTTCGGTTTCACATTTAGATTTTTTAACCCAAGAGGAAAAAAATGTGTTTAAAACAGCTTTTGAAATCAATCAACAATGGATAGTTGAATTAGGTGCTGATAGAACGCCCAATATATCTCAAGCTCAATCCATAAACTTATTTTTACCAGCTGATGTTCATAAAAGAGAACTTCACCAAATTCATTTCCAAGCATGGAAAAAAGGGTTGAAAAGCCTTTATTATTGTAGATCAAAGTCAATCCAAAGAGCCGAAAACATTAACAGTAATTCATCAACTAATGTTGAAGATAATGTGTATATACATGGTAAAAATCAAGCACAAGAACCAGAAAAAGATTATGATGAGTGTTTGTCATGTCAGTAGTTGAAAAAATAAATAAAAAAATAAACGAACCTAAAAAAAAAGGACTATTAGTAGCTGATCCAGTTTACAAACCATTTAGATATCCTTGGTGTTATGACGCTTGGCTAACACAACAAAGGATTCATTGGTTACCAGAAGAAGTTCCTTTGGGAGATGATGTAAGAGACTGGCAAAAAAATTTAAGTCCTTCAGAAAAGAATTTATTAACTCAAATTTTTAGATTTTTTACACAAGCAGATGTTGAAGTGAGCAACTGCTATATACGTCATTATATGAATGTTTTTAAACCAACAGAAGTATTAATGATGATGTCTGCTTTTGCTTCTATGGAAACTGTTCATATTGCTGCGTACTCACATCTCCTAGATACAATTGGAATGCCTGAATCAGAATATTCAGCATTTATGAAGTACAAAGAGATGAAAGATAAATATGATTACATGCAAGAATTTAATGTTAGATCAAACCATGATATTGCAAAAACTATAGCTGTGTTCAGTGCTTTTACTGAAGGACTACAATTATTTGCTAGCTTTGCAATTCTACTAAATTTTCCTAGACAAAATAAAATGAAAGGAATGGGTCAGATAGTTACCTGGTCTGTTAGAGACGAAACTCTGCATTGCAATTCAATGATAAGATTGTTTAAGGATTTTGTAAAAGAAAATCCAGAAATTTGGACACCACAATTAAAAAAAGAAATTTATCAGTCATGTAGAACAATTATTGAGCATGAAGATGCATTTATTGATTTAGCTTTTCAAATGGGACCACTAGAAAACTTAACAGCACAGGAGGTTAAAAGCTATATAAGATATATAGGCAATAGAAGATTAATCCAACTTGGACTAGAACCAATTTATAAAGCTGATAAAAATCCTCTAACTTGGTTGGATACAATGCTCAATGCTGTTGAACATATGAATTTTTTTGAAGGAAAAGCCACAGAATATTCTAAAGCATCTACAATAGGAACATGGTCAGAAGCTTTTGGTGAGTTAGATTCACCTTATCAAAAAAGCCTTGAAAAAAAATAAATTTCTATCTTTGATTTAAAAGCACAACTTTTCGATGTTTTTCACCTTTGTATTTAGATAGAGGTCTAATTAATCTATTAGCTGCATGTTGTTCTATTATGTGAGCAGTCCATCCGGTTATCCTGGCTATAACAAAAATTGGAGTAAAAAAATCAGTATCAAAACCCATTAAATGATAAGTTGGACCCGACGGAAAATCCATATTAGGATAAATATTTTTCCTTCTCACCATAACTTCTTCCAGAATGTTGTAGATTTTATAAAGCTTTTTATCTTTTTTAATTCTAGCTACTTTTAAAAAATGTTTTTTCATTGTGGGAACTCTAGAATCTCCGCTTTTATAGACTCTATGACCAAATCCCATAACAACTTGTTTTTTATTTATAGTATTGTTGATCCAATTTTTAGCTTTGCCTGGTGTTTTTATTTTACTCATCAAATCCATTACTTTCTCATTGGCACCACCATGTAAAGGACCCTTTAAACTGGCAATAGCACCCGTTACAGCACCATGCATATCAGACAAACTACTTGTTATTGTTCTTGCAGTAAAGGTTGAAACATTAAAACCATGTTCAGCATATAAAATCAATGATACATCAAAAGCTTTTACAATTTCTTTTTGTGGAACTTTACCAAAAAATAAGTAAAAAATATTTTCAGAAAATGTTAAGTTATTTTTAGGCTTTAATATTTTTTTACCTTTACGAATTCTATAAAATGCCCCTAATACCGTAGGTAATTTTGCGAATATTCTCATCGCCTTTCTTATGTTGGCTTCAGGAGAATTATTAGAAGTCTCTTTATCTTCTAAAGCCATTACGCTAACAGCAGTTCTTGCGACATCCATTGGATGAGATTTCTTTGGCATGTGTTCGATAATTTTAGTTAGGTTTATTGATATTCTTCTATTTTGTCTTTCTTCAGATATAAATTTATTTAATTCTAGAGAGTTAGGAAGATTGCCATGCCAAACAAGATAGGCAACTTCCTCGAATCTACAATTTTCGCAGAGATCTTGTACCGGATATCCTCTGTAAGTTAATGAATTAATATCAGGCATTACTTTGGAAATTGTTGTTTCATCAACAACAATTCCTATTAAACCTTTTTTAACATCATCATTTTTTGCATCATTGCTCATTATTCGTGACCATCTAGGTATTATATTTTTCATATTCTACCAAATTCATACAATTTTTTTTTTACTTCATCACTCATTATTCGTGACCATCTGTACTAAAATTATAAATTTTCTCATCCAAAGAATTATATTTTTCATATTCTACCAATTCATATAATCTTTTTCTAGTTTGCATTTTATCAATAATATTGTTTTGTTGTCCATCGTCAAAAATAGCACGCAAACCATCCTCAACACTTTTCATTGCTAATCTTTGTGTAGTTACTGGATAAATTACTATATTGTATCCAATATTTTCTAATTCTTTA
>Ga0187833_10004814_pt1 | contig 13019 bp, 13 predicted proteins | sample ETNtaG_37_FD_167968 | JGI IMG/M metagenome (GOLD analysis project Ga0187833, IMG submission 167968) | Marine microbial and viral communities from oxygen minimum zone, Eastern Pacific Ocean - ETNP2014_SV_400_PacBio MetaG (Illumina Assembly) | ecosystem: Environmental > Aquatic > Marine > Hypoxic... | reverse complement strand
TGATCTTTCAACTGCTGCTCTGAAAAAGATGGGTGAAATTTATTCTGGCTTCTATTTCATAAACGACTGGCCCACTGCTTCAAAGCCATTCTACATTAAACCTTGTCCAGATAAACCTGAAATAAGCGAATCTTTCGATCTTATGGTAGGATCATTAGAAATATCATCAGGGGGGACACGAGTAAGCTCAAAGAGCCTTTTAACAAATAGATTAAAGGAGCAGGGATTAAAACCGAAGCTATTCGAAAAACATTTAGATCTTTTTGATCATGGAATGCCTCCACACGCAGGTTTTGGTTTAGGAATGGATAGGCTTATGATGATCCTTACCCAAGAAGAGAATATACGTGAGGTAACCCTTTTCCCAAGAGATAGACTACGACTTACCCCTTAATATCAAGCGGAGTACGACATTGAAAAAAACTTACCAACCAATATCCGAAAAGGATGTATCTCATCTAGCAGAACTTGCAAGGTTAGAACTATCCAGAAAAGATGTAACCGAAATACGTCTCCAACTAAATAAGATACTGGATTATTTTAAAATGATAGATGATGTAGATACAGAAGGAGTTTCTCCAACATACCATGTTTTCGATCTAGTTAATATTCTAAGAGAAGATAAGCCTCATTCCCCAAAGCCCAAAGATCTACTGGAAAACGTTCCAAAGAAGAAAGATCGGTACATCAAAGCCCCCAGGATGATTTAAATGGTTAACAGAATCCTTGACATACCAGTCTGGGAAATCGTAAAAAAGATAGCTAACCAAGAAATATCATCTGAAGAATACATATCAAAGACTCTTGAACGAATACAGAAAATAGAGCCAAAGATAAATGCCTACATCACGGTAATCAAAGAAGCTAGCCTGGACAAAGCATTAGAACTGGATAAACAAATAATCCAAGGTAAAACTGTAGGCAGACTAGCAGGTCTACCCATAGCAATTAAAGACAGTATCTGCGTAAAGAATATCAAAACCACTTGTGGTTCACGAATGCTAGAAAACTTCGTATCACCATATAACGCCACAGTTGCTGAAAAAATAATCCAAGAAGATGGAATAATTATAGGAAAAACCAACTTAGATGAATTTGCAATGGGTACATCAACCGAGCATAGCTACTTTGGCGCCACCCGAAACCCATGGGATTCTACAAAAGTATCCGGGGGATCATCAGGAGGAAGTGCCGCAGCCCTAGCAAGCTTTGAGGCTGCACTTGCCTTAGGTTCAGATACCGGTGGTTCAATTAGATCTCCTGCAAGCTTTTGTTCTGTCGTCGGGTTAAAACCAACTTACGGTGCTGTTAGTCGGTTTGGATTGGTTTCCTACTCAAATAGTTTGGAACAAATAGGTCCAATTGCAAGAGATATTCAGAGCTGCGCTCTCTTTATGGACTGTATTGGTGGTCATGACATTAGAGACTCCACATCAAATAACAAGGTCCCTGAGCAGTTTACAGATTCTTTTGAAGAGACCCCTAAGAATTTAAAGATTGGTATACCAAACGAGTTTTTTGGAGAAGGGATTCAGGAAGAAGTTCAAAAAAGTGTATGGAATGTTGTTCACAAACTCGAGGGATTGGGCTTTCACTACGAAAAAACCAATCTTCCAATGGTGAAATATGCACTACCTGCATACTACATTATCGCTATGTCTGAAGCCTCATCAAATTTAGCCAGATATGATGGCTTAAGATATGGTTTTAATGTTCCTGAAAAAAATCTAAACTGGAATACAATATTCTCTAAAAATAGACGTAATGGTTTCGGTAAAGAAGTAAGACAACGTATTATGCTTGGAACATATACTCTTTCCGCTGGTTATTTCGACCAATACTATCTAAAAGCTCAAAAGATCAGGACATTAATCAAACAAGATTTTGATAAAGTGTTCAAGAAATTCGATATTCTATTAGCACCGTCTATGCCAATCATTCCATTCACAATGGGTGAGAAGTTGAAAGACCCATTAGCACTTTATATGTGCGATGTAAATACAGTACCTGCAAATCTAGCAGGTATTCCATCTATCTCAATCCCCTGTGGTTTATCCTCTGGACTTCCCATTGGAATCCAGATTATGGGACCCCCATTTAGAGAAGATTTGCTATTCAAAACTGGACGATTGATCGAAGAAAATGTGACTATTGATAAAAGTGCAGGAGAATTCACAAATGTCTAATGAAACTAAAAAAGTTAAGATTGGACTTGAGGTACATTGCCAGCTTACAAGCCTAAAAACAAAACTCTTCTGTAACTCACCATCAGATTACCGTAGAAAGCCTCCCAATACCAACATTTGTCCAGTTTGTATAGGTACACCTGGATCACTTCCAGTTCTAAATCGTAATGCTCTAAACTATGCAGCTATGGTTGCTTTAGCTCTTAATTTTGAGATTACACCACACATGTTATTCTTCAGAAAGAATTATTTTTACCCAGATATGTCGAAAAACTTCCAAATCACACAATATGATCGTGCGGGTGGAGTACCATTTGCATTAAACGGATATATCATTCTTGATAATGGTAAAAAAATTAGAATGGGCCGAATGCAGTTGGAGGAAGATCCTGCAAAAATAACCTATGATGGAACTATAGAATCTTCTTCTGAAACATATGTTGATTACAATCGAGCAGGAATATCTTTGATTGAGATTGTGACAGAACCTGATCTTGAAAGTCCAAGTGATGCTCGTGAATTTCTCAATAAATTAAGTTCAATATTAGAGCATCTAAACGTATCAGATCTTGGACAGGAAGGTTCAGTGAGATGTGACGCAAATATCTCCTACGGAGGTGGCAAACGAGTAGAAATCAAAAACATCTCATCATTCAAAGAGGTCGAGCGTGCTCTTAATTTCGAGATGACTCGTCAAAAAAGCTTAGCTTCAAAGGGAATTAGTATATCTCAAGAAACAAGACATTGGGATGATATTAGAAGAATAACTATCTCATTGCGTTTAAAGGAGGAAGAACAAGATTATCGATACTTCCCTGAGGCAGATCTTGTTCCAGTATCTCTCTCTAAATCGTTTATCGAAGAAATTAATAGTGGTATGCCTGAACTTCCAAAGGAACGAGAGAAACGTTTTCAACAGGAATATCATCATTCAAGTGAAATAGCTCGAGTACTAGTAAAGGACAAATTTCTAGCTGACTACTCAGAAAAAACTTCTAAGGAAAGTATTGATCCACGAGAAGTAGGTATATTATTAGCTGTAAATCTTCCACCTTTTCTAAACGAAACTGGGAAGAATCTGAAATCCCTAGATATTACTCCTAAACATTTCGCAGAGTTGGCGGATATGATCTCTAAAGGGGAAGTTAGTCGAAGATCAGCTAAAGCCATCTTTCTGGAGATGCTTAAGACAGGACTAACCCCTCGAAATATATTTGATAAGAAAGGATTAGGGGTAATATCGGATTCAAAGTTCGTAGAAGATATAGTTGAGAAAGTATTCAAAGACAACCCAATAGCTGTTAAGGATGCTGCTAAGGATCCTAAGGCCATAAACTTCCTATTAGGAAAAATTATGCAAGAAACACGAGGTCGAGTTGATCCTTCAATTGCAAATAAACTGGTTAAGAAGCAACTTTCAGAACAATAATTCAAATTAAAGAATTAATAATGTTCACAGCATTCTTTACTCCATTAAAACTCTGCGCAACATTACTTAATTCAAGGGCCTTCGCCTTAAAATATGAATTATCAGATAATTCACTAACTGCTGAAGATATTACTTCTGCCGATACTGTCTCAGGATCTAGTAGCTTCCCAAATCCTATCTCTTTTACTCTACTGGCATTCGCCATCTGTTCACTATGATTTAATATTGGAATTGTAACCACTGGTTTACTATGTAAAATTGCCTGAGATATGGTCGTATGACCTCCTCTAACCACGAGAATATCTGCTAATGAGAACAGCTCATCTTTAACTGGGCACCATTCATATATCCATCCACCTTTTATTTTACTAGGTTTTTTTTCTCCACCAACTTCTCCCTTCGATATTATGAAAATAAATCTGTCAGAAAGAATATTTGCAGCTTTTCTAATAAGATCAATTAATTTACTTTTAGTATTAGGTGGACCGCTTACCTGAGCAAATACAACTCTTTTTTCTTTACTTAATTCGAGTTCTTTGGAAACTTTAGCAAGTTGTTCGGTTCCAACTCTGGATATAGGTGACATGAAACCTGCATATTTCACTTTCCCATTTGTTGTTCTAATTCCTCCTGTGTTGGCTTCAGATATTGTGTAAGGCGATGGAATATCAGGCACTAAGATTATGTTGCTAAGCGACCATAAAAGTCCTAATAGTTCTGCTTCTACATCTTCTATCTTATTCAGAGTTCTTTTGTGAAACTTTGGAGGTAGAAGGATTCTAATCTGATTAGTAACCGTAACTGATGGAATCTTTCCAATATATGCTGCAACAACTGCTGATAACCTAGTGTCTGAAACCACAATATCTGGATGTAATCTTTTCATAATCTCCCTTTCTTTTCTTACTTGCTGAACAAATTTAGAAAAAAGGATTGGTAGATCTTCCAATGTTTTCTTTACAGATACTCCTTCTTCATTCCAATTAATATCTAATGAAGGAACTCTCTCACAATGGAATCCCATTTCTCTAAGATAATCCACCGCCTGATCAAATGATGAAAAATATACAATATTGTCTTGATTCACCAATTCTTCAGCTACCAAGCTCATACGAGAAGCATGCCCAAGACCCGATCCATAGACTGCGATATGAATTCTGCGTTTCAAAATGATGACCCTATCCTAGTTTTCTCCGTAACACATCGCCTCTAGGAGATATTTCATCAAAAACAATGGCTTTGAACTTATAGATGTCTGCTTTAGATGAACGCCAAAGATCAGGTGGTGCTCCTGCCTTTAAACAGGAATGACTTAGAAAATCTTCTACCTCCCATCCTTGTTCTACTGGTACTTGAGGTAAAAGCAATCCACTTCCATATTGCCATCTAACTATCAACCCATCTTCTCCCACTTTGATTTGACTTCGATATTCTTCTTGTGAAGATACTTTGATAATCTCAGGAGGCGTAAGGACACTGATTTCCACGACTAAGTTGTCCAACTCATCCGAAGTCACCTCATCGAACCGTGGGTCATTGACAGCAGCAGAGATAGCTGAATCAAGAAGGGCTTCTACCAATGGTTTTTCTGGAAGTGGATGACCTATACATCCTCTTAATTCACTTCCACTTACAGTTTGTGCATTTAATGTAACAAAAACTCCCATTTTATTGTAGAACTCAGGATCTAATCCTTTAGAGGGTTCAATGATTAATTTCTCATTAACATATTTTTCTATAGCTTCTCTTGCTAGTCTTACAAGAATCTCTCCATTCTTGTCTGAGATTTCCATCTAGTTCCCCTTAGTTTACTTTAATTGTTGTTCTCTTAAGTTTGTTGAAGCCTTTTGATTATCTTTTCTGATAACGCATACAAATGTTCCCAGTGTCCTCCTATCCAATAGACTTTTCCACATGATGTGCATCTATAATACTCTTCATGGTACTCTCGAACTCCTTCAGGAACCAAATTTGAAACTTCCTTCTTTGCTACTTGAATCATTTCACCATTACAAATTGAACAACGAGCTTCATGTGGTGAAAGATGCGATCCTTTTTCCCATGTGTTTTCTAACACTTTGCACAATCTATCATAGTCACTTTCTTCATTCAGTAATATACAATTAACTTTCTTTTTAATTGCATTTTGATCAAGCCTCGTATTCGATGTTAGAATTATCCTTTTTTCGGTTTGAGCAACCTCCAGAATTTTCTCATTAATCATTTTTGCATCATATATTGTATCATACCCAAATATTCTAAGTTTCCTAGCTAAACTTCCAAGCATTCCATCCGTAACGAACTTATTTTTCATGCACGTTCATCTTTAGCGAAAAAATAATCTAAAGAAGATTCGATAAATTATTCATGTAGAATTTCAGGTGCAGTTTCCAATTTACAATCATGGCATAAATATCTACCATCTGTTCCATGAAGATCATCAAACCATTGGTCACAAGAATCACAAATCCCCGCTGGGTGAGCTGTTTTCTCCATAGATTCGCTTGCCATTATACGTGATTTCTCAGCAACTATGGCGTAAATTTCTGGCATTACGGAAACTATATCATTTACTGATAATACTCCCATAAGTTTTCCATTATCAACAACACCAAGTTTCTTTATATTCTTCTCTCGCATAAATTTAGTTGCTTCAGTTACTGTTTTATTATCACTAATTGTATGTAAAGGACTTGACATGACATTTTTAACGAGAACTTCACTCGGTTTTTTATTCTTTGTAACAACTTTTGTGATGATGTCACTGTCTGTAACAATTCCCGTTGGTTTTTGACCACTCATAATAATCACGGCACTTATGTTGCAGTCATTCATACGTAGTGCAACATCTTCTATAGATTCTTCTTCAAAACCCGTAATCACTGGGCTGTTCATAATTTCTCTTACAATTACGTTTTTGCGTGTTGCTGGATTAACATCTGACATTGAAATTCTCTTCCTCAAGTAATATTATGTATTCGGCTTCTTATATCTATTATCGTACTCTTTTTCTTTGAATAATTCTTCCGGCACCTGATGGCAAAGCTCTAATAAAATCGTCTAGAGGGATTTGCTTTATTACATCAGATTCTTCATCAGAAGATCTACAAGTGATGATTTAATTCTTTTAGCAGTGTCACTTATCTTACCTTTATCCGGTGTAAATACCACAAATGCTTCTGAGTTAAACAGAATTGCTTCTGGTGGACCTGACACTACTATCCAATACCCATTTTGGGATGCAAGTCCAATTGCACATTCTACCTTCAAATCTTTAACTTGGTTCTTAGTTCCTTGTATCAAGAAGCTTCCTTTAGGGAGATACATTCCAGTAGGTGCATTTCTTTTAACTTGGGCGGGATGAATCCAATATGCACTTGCCGAAGAAAAACCATCTTTCCATGCTCTACTGTAAAGAACTACTGCCTGTGCTGCTTCTTCAATGCTTTTCTTGGACGGTTTATTTCCTTTTAAAATAAAAAAAGGAGAACCATGCAGATCCGCATGAAAAACTAAATCATTATCTTCAGTATGTCTACCTAGTATTATCGTGTTAGTAGATGCATCCCTTCCTCCAATAGCTAGGAGTCCATCAGATGTCTTGAACCATCTATATCGTTCATACCATTTTTTTTCTGTTCTTATCTGTAAATCTCTACTTTCAGTTTCGATTATCTTCCCCTCAAGTTTACCTTTAAGAGAATCAAGATTTTTCTCTAGTTTATCATGTGCTTTTTTTATGGATTCAACTTTTCTTTCTAAATCCTTTGCTTCAACAAATATCAATGAAGATATCTTCATAAGAGATTGATCACTTTTGGTTGAAAGTGAAACTCCATGAACTTTTAAGAATAATCTACCTTTCATTATACTTGCACTTGAAGCCCCTAGTTCAAGAAGAATGTCAGTAGATTTTTCTGACGATTTTGGAGTTGCATATGTTTTTTCCTGAATCTTTTGTGCAAATTCTCGTAGTAACACAGAGTTTTGGCGATATTCTTTTTCTATTCTTGATTGCTTCTCAATTGATTTGGTTATTTCATCTATTTTTCTATTCAAAGGTTCCAATGATTCTTTATTCATTTCCCCTTTAATTTCATATGAATGAACTTCATCCAATGCATCCATGAAGGTTTCAAACTTTTTACACACTGAATCTCGATACGATTTTAGCTTAAATGGTGCAGCATCTACAGGTTCATCATCAGTATAAATTACAGTAGGTTCAACATCGCCAATTAGAACCATATTCACTACCTCTTTCAAATTCTTAAAGATCTCAGATATATCATTATTAGATAGTTCAGAACCTTTGGTCTTTGCACCTATTCTTGACCTGTCTAACACCTCTTCAACATATTTTTTTGAAAGGGCTAAATTCCTTCCAAACCACCTGGAAACCTCTAAGTCACTCTCTTTAACCTCTTCAATATCTCCGATTTCAACAGATTTCACATCTAATCCTCGTTGAGGTGGTGAAAGATATTCTTGACCAATTCTTATTGTTCTGTGCTTTACTCTTAGAGATCTTAAGTGGGATCGTATAATCCCATCCTCACCAGTAACTATAATGTTTCCTCCACCAAAGAACTCTAATATTACTCTTCGAATGTTTGGTGTTTCTCCAAACTCAATAATTGCAATTCTTTCGCCTCTTGGATTCTTAATATTCTTTATCTTCGCCCTATGAATTTCTTTTCTTAGCTTAGCAGCAATCCCACTACTTTTCTTGGGCAATTCATATTTTGTAATCCAAATCCCCTTAATTGTTGATAAAACAATCCTAATGTCTGGTTTCTCACTATGGTGAAGCCTTATGAGGACCGTATCGGAATTTACGAGATAAACATTATTAACATAATAACCAGCTAGCATGCTGTTCAGCTTGTTAGATATGTATTCGAGCTCTATGCTTGTAATCTCCAATGTCAATCATCTATCCGAGCGGTGGTCATCTTGATTAAAACTACAGATAAAATCTTTTGGCTGCGAGTACTTTCCGGTATCTTAACAGGACTCATATTGGGTATCCTATCTATCCTAACTGGCTTTGGTGGTTCATATGGTGTACTTTTTGCACTTCTTATATACATAACAACTTACTATATCGCACGTATTAAATTTGGCCCAGAACTGCCACCAAAAGATTCTCGGAAGATCATAACCGCAGGATTAGGAAGCTTTATCATGCTTTTCTTGTTTACTTGGATTCTTGTTAATACTCTTTTTAACCCCTGATAAACTGTTACGTCTCCAGAAATTAATAAATTTAATCCAAGTTTCAAAAAAACCTCTTCCAAAATCATCGTTCCATATAGAATCTAACTGTTTTATTAGCAACTTCCTTAAACGCACCATTTTTTCTGTATCATCGAAAAGATCGGAATTCTTTTTTTTATTATCCCTCAAACTTACCAAGCCTCTTACAGCCATAAATTGACCAGTTTCTTCTTCATTATTTAGAGTAATATTCTCTTTCAATACAGCTTTCGCTCTTGAAATATCTTTTTCCAATAGCAGCTTAAATATTCTCTTTACGTATTCCCTAGTGTGGGTTTGTATATGTTAGCCCTCCCAATCCATTAGACCTCTCTTTCCTATCTTAAATCGTATGCTTTTTTCATCATTATTCAGTTGTGCTGACCATCCATTATCGAATCTATCTAATCGTAACCGAGTATGAACGCCCTGAGAAACCGTATTTCCACCTGTTTCTGTTACGTAGATGTTTCCATCTGCGGGCATCCTTGCCCTAACTGTATTTGTGACTACTACAGCAATCCCTTTTTCGATAGCAATAACCGCCAAATCATGAAGATGTCTTGCCAACGCAATCTGTCGATCTTTAATATGTTTACCTGTTTGAAATTCATAAATAAAATTATCTGTTAGAGTATCAATAATTAGAATACCCACCTTACCTGACATAAGATCATCTATTTTTAATGGTGCTTCAACTTGCTCTGTCCAAGTTCTGGCTCTTATTGAGAGTATGTGTTTCAACAGATCTTCTTTTTTTATATTTTCTCCAGCCATCTCAACAATACGTTCAGGTCTAAATGTTCCAACTGTATCTACATAGACAATGTCGTTTCCATTATGGGAATCTGTTAGATAATTCACACATAATTGAAAACATAATTGAGTTTTCCCAGATCCACTCTCACCATATACTTCTGTAATCTTTCCCTTAGATATTCCTCCTCCTAGAAGTGTATCCAACGCCAAAGACCCTGTGGACACTTTCTTACGGTGTTGTCCTTTACCAAGAACATCTGCTGCTTTCTTAATATAACTAAAACCTTCACCTGCCCTTTGAATTATTTTGAGAGACTCTTCTCTATCTCCAATTTGCCTGAGTGCTTCAGGAGACATCAATGCCAAGTCTAATAAAGTAACTATGTTTACTGCCTTTAGATCTTTCACTATCTTTTTCGATATCCAGTCTACTTCATCAAGAGGAAGATTAGCTAATCTTTTCAAATTATTTTACAATTATTCTTGTTGTAGAAGTTCAATTTAAACCACTCTGCAGATTTGGGTGACAAGACAGTTAAAACCAACCCTATCCATCACCATCGAGAATGAGAAGATGAATTCACCTACGATAACCAGAGATCCATCATTAGATGAATCTCACGATATGCTCTCCGAAGCCATTTCAAAGCACATTTTCATTATCCTTGTTGCAGATTGTAAGATTGACTATGTGGGTAGATCATCTTCTAAGATGAGTTGGGGTGAGAGAGTAATTATGTTGAAACCTGATGGTACTGTTCTTATTCACCGTAATACCCACTATAAAGCCATAAATTGGCAACCGCCTGGTACTAACATAAGTGTCTCTTTACAGGGCGGAGATCTGAATATTAGGGCTGATCGTAGAAGACCACGAGAAACTCTTTCTATAACTTGTAGGAAAATCATTTTCATTTCTTCTTTTTCGCTCAAAGATAAAGCTTCATTTGATATGCTCCTTTCTGAGGAGGATATTTACAAAGTTCTTATGTTACATCCAAATTTGATTGAGCCTGATTTCAGAATTTCAACACAACAGAAAGATCTTGCTGGGGGAAAGGCCGATATTACAGGTTTTGATAGGAAGGGACAATATACTGTAGTGGAAATAAAAAGGATTTCAGCAGACTCAGATTCAGTTAAGCAGCTTTATAGATACATTTCAGATCTTAGAGCCACCTCTCCACAGGTAAGAGGAATACTTCTTGCGCCTAGCATACGAGGACCTGCAAAGAAACTTGCAAGATCTTTATCAATTGAATATCAATCAATAGATCTTAAAAAAATAGCAGAGATTTATTCAAGAAAGAATTCATCCGATATGGAAAGACTTGATAAACACCTATTCTAGGCGTATTCTCCTAGCAACATTTTTAACCTCAGTGAGCGACGTTTAGAAGTGGTCAAAGGAGAACATTCAATTGTCAGAAACCATGAAAAAACCTCTAACTGTATTGCAGAAAGCAGTCAATAAACAAGTCTCAATTCGTTTGAAGAATGATCACGAATATAAAGGTAAAATGATGAATATCGATCAATATATGAACGTGATTCTAACGGATGCTGAAGAGCATAGTGATGGTTCACTCTCAGCAAATTATGGTAAGCTTGTTATTCGAGGCAACAATGTACTTTTCATAAAGATCGAATCCGATCTTTAAACAGAATAAGACAGGATTATCAAACATCCGGAAAAGGTGTATTTGCTGCTGGTGATGTAATAACAGGTGAAAGTTTGGTAGTAAGAGCGATGGGTCACGGACGGGAATCCGCTCAGATGATACACGAATTTATAATGGGGCTTGAAAAGAAGCATAACTCCTTATATGAAAAATGTTACATAGAGAGAACTTCTTCTAGTTTCTACCAAAAAATGTTAATGGGTGAATAATGAATCTGGTGTTTTGGTTACTTGATGGTCACCTCATATAGGTATTCTTAATGTTAACTTACTTATATTGGCAGTAGCTATAACGATCCTACTATCAAAAACAGGTAGATACATTGGTATTGATAAGTTTATTGTAGAAGAGTATCCCTGTAAGACTCTCTGGTAATGCAGGATTGATGCGGTTAATGAAATAACTCAAAACCGGAATAGATATATTGGTATCATAGGATAAACGTGCAATCATGGATGATTTACCTGCTGATTATAAGCCAGTAAAGAAGAGAAATTATAAAGTTATAATTTTAATTATAGCTGTTGTAGCTATAATATCATATGCAGCCTTAAATTCATACATGACGAAGTATGTTGATGAACCCGCCGACCTCCATGCTACCATAATTGGTGAAGTATCTCTAAGTGGTTCAGGCATTAGTGCCAATTTACTTAATGATGGTGTTGTTAATTGGGATGTAGATTCAGTTGATGTCGGAGGGGGGGGATCAAGTTGTGGGAATCTTGCTAAGGATGTTAAGCCAAATACAACAGCTAGGGTGAGATGCACTATAACTGAATGGGAAGAAGGGAGGTCATATCCAATTGTCATTAGCGTGAAGAATGTAGACGACGAATCTACGTTCATGGTCTCAGGAATAGGTCAATATAAACCCTAATAATAGTTAAAGAGGGATTGTGTTTTTTGATACAGATAGTTATCAAGATTCGTTAAGAATCTCTTAAGAGTATCTTAAACAAACATCAAAAAGGAAAACCTGACACGAAAAGAAAAAAGAGTTTAGATACTAATAAAAATCCTTTCTACTCCGGAGATGTTGTTCTGAAGAAATTTGAATTAGTATCAAGTTTTCAGCCCAGAGGAGACCAACCTCAAGCTATTGAAACTATATCTCATAACATTAGAAATGGTGTAAACCATCAAACACTCCTTGGTGTAACTGGTAGTGGAAAAACCTACACTATAGCTTCTGTCCTTCAGGAAGTTCAATGTCCTATTATTGTTATATCTCATAACAAAACTTTAGCCGCACAACTTTACAGTGAATTTAAGAATTTTTTTCCTAAAAATGCTGTAGAGTATTTTGTGAGCTATTATGACTATTATCAACCAGAAGCTTATTTGCCCGCAACAGACACATATATCGATAAAGACACTTCGATTAATGATGAGATAGAGAAGCTTCGATTATCTGCAACTACTTCTTTAATGTCTCGAAGTGATGTAATAGTTGTTGCCAGTGTCTCATGCATCTATGGATTAGGATCACCTGAATCGATTCAAAGGCGTATATTGAAACTGAATGTAGGTCAACAGATTAGCAATGACAAGATTGTGAAACATTTACTGCAGCTTCAATATGAAAGAAATGACTTTGATTTTTCGCAAGGTAAAGTTAGAGTAAAAGGTGATGTGATAGATATTTTTCCTGCTTATGGCGATACAGTAATACGACTGGAGATATTTGGTGAAGAAATCGAA
>Ga0187833_10004812_pt1 | contig 13024 bp, 12 predicted proteins | sample ETNtaG_37_FD_167968 | JGI IMG/M metagenome (GOLD analysis project Ga0187833, IMG submission 167968) | Marine microbial and viral communities from oxygen minimum zone, Eastern Pacific Ocean - ETNP2014_SV_400_PacBio MetaG (Illumina Assembly) | ecosystem: Environmental > Aquatic > Marine > Hypoxic... | reverse complement strand
ATAATATTATTAAAGATAAAAAAATAAGTTTTTTCATAAGTTATCTAATTATCATTTTATTCATGAAAAAAACAAAAAATAGTTATAAAAAAAGTGGTGTAAATATTGAAACAGCAGAAAAATTTACGAAATATATTACAAAATATTCAAAACGAGCCTTTAAAAAAAAAATAACTAGATTAAACAAAAACAATATTGGCAGATTTGCTTCAGTCTTTGACATCAATAATTTTAAAATTAAAGATCCCTTGTTGGTCTCAAGCACAGATGGTGTTGGTACAAAATTAGAAATTGCAAATCAATTTAATAAATTTGATACCATAGGTATAGACCTGGTAGCAATGTCTATAAATGATTTAATTGTTCAGGGCGCGAAACCATTGTTTTTTTTGGATTACATTGCAACTGGAAAAATCAATTTAAGTAAAATGACTTCTATTATTCGAGGAATAATAAAAGGATGCAAAATTGCCGATTGTATTCTTGTGGGTGGAGAAACGGCTGAAATGCCTGGAACATATGAAAAAAATAAATTTGACTTAGCGGGTTTTTCGGTAGGTATTGTATCCAAAAAAAAAATTCTTACTGAAAAAAAAGTAAAGATAAACGATATAATATTAGCTGTACCATCGAACGGACTTCATTCAAATGGTTTTTCACTAGTCAGGAAAGTTATAAAAAATTATAAAATTAATAAATTTCTTAAAAAAGAATTATTGATTCCAACAAAAATTTACACAAAAGAAATTTTAAATCTCGTTAAAAAAAAACTTATTCATGCATCCGCAAATATCACTGGGGGCGGTATAACTGGAAATATAACAAGATCTGTTCCAGGTAATTTAACGGTAAATATAAATTTATCAAAAATTAAGGTGCTTAAAATTTTCAAATGGCTTAAAAAACAAAATATTTCTGATAACGAAATGTTAAGAACGTTTAATTGTGGTGTAGGTTTTTGTTTGATAGCAGATAAAAAAAAAATCTATAAAATAAAAAAATGTTTTAAAAAAAAGTTTCAACCTTATGAAATTGGTTATATTTCAAAATCTTCTAGTAAAATAAAATTATTCGGAAAGATAAAATGGTAAAAAAAAGAGCTTGTGTTTTTATATCTGGCGCTGGAACAAACTTGAAATCAATTATAAATTATTCAAGAGATTATAATTTTCCCATTAATATAAATTTAATTATATCGAATAACAAAAGTGCTAAGGGAATACATTTTGCAAAAAAATTTTCTATACCGCACAAAATTATAAATCAAAGAAGGGATCGATTTGAAAAAATAGCAATAAAAGAGCTACATAACAAAAAAATAGATTTAGTTTGTCTAGCGGGATTTATGAAAATATTAACTAAAAATTTTATTAGAAATTTTAATGGTAAAATTGTCAATATACATCCGTCATTATTACCTAAATATAAAGGTTTAAATACATACAAAAGAGCTATAGAAAAAGGCGATAAGCTTTTTGGATGTACAGTCCATTATGTAAACGAAAAATTGGATAGTGGAAAAATTATAATTAAAAAAAGAGTGCATATTACTAATACTGAAACTGTAGAAAAATTAAAAAAAAAAGTTCAAGTTGAAGAATATAAAGCCTACGCAATAGCTATAAGAAAAATTTATAATCTCAATTAATTTTAAAAAAAAAATTCATTTCTTGTTTGGCGCTATCAGTACTATCAGAACCGTGAACTGAATTTTTGTCTATAGAAATTCCATAAAGCTTTCTAATAGTGCCTTCTGCAGCCTCTTTTGGGTTAGTTGACCCCATTATTCTTCTATTTTCCTTTATGGCATTTTCTCCTTCCAGGACCATAACTACAATTGGACCCGATGACAAATAATTACAGAGTCTGTCATAAAAAGACTTTGTTTGGTGTATTTTATAGAACTCTGCAGCTTCGTCTTTAGAAATTTGTATTTTTTTGCTTTTTAAAATTTTTAATTTTTCCTGAGAGAATTTTTTTTTAATCGTTTCAACCAAGTTTCTTTCAACAGCATCTGGCTTTATTATTGATAACGTTTGCTCAATCATAGAAATAATTAACTACTCGTAAAAATTTTTAATTAAATCATTTAACAATCTGACACCAAAACCTGTAGCGCCACCTGTATTGATATTAGACGCTTTTTTAGAAAAAGCCATACCGGCAATATCTAAGTGAACCCATGGAGTTTTATTTTGAATAAATCTTTGTAAAAATTGAGCTGCAGTAATTGATCCTGCCCCGCCGGAATAATTAATATTTTGTACATCTGCATATTTCGAATTCATTAATTTGTCATAATTTTCATGTAATGGTAGTCTCCAAACTTTTTCATTAATAGAATTGCCAATATTAAATAATTGCTTGCAAAGCTTGTCGTTGTTTGAAAAAAGTCCTGCGTACTCTTGGCCCAAAGCCATTATAATGGCCCCAGTTAAAGTGGCTAAATCAATTATAAACTTAGGTTGAAATTTTTTCTCCGTATATGAAAGCGCATCCGCTAAAACTAGTCTACCTTCTGCATCAGTATTCAAAACTTCAATTGTTTTACCGGAATAAGATTTAACTATATCCCCAGGTCTCTGGGCATTTGCTCCGGGCATATTTTCAACAAGCCCAACTACTCCGACGGCATTTACTTTTGCTTTTCTTAGTGCAAGCGTTTTCATTAATCCAACAACAACTGCAGATCCCCCCATATCGTATTTCATTTCTTCCATAAATTTTGCTGGCTTTAAAGAAATGCCTCCAGTATCAAAACAAACGCCCTTTCCAACGAAAGCTATTGGTTTATCTTTTTCTTTTCTGCCATTCCACTTAATAACTGCTAAAAATGTTTCACTAGCACTTCCCTGCCCAACTCCAAGTAAAGAATTCATTTCTAATTTTTTTAAATCTTTTTCATTTAAAATTTCAACTTTAAGACCTAATTTACTAAGCTTAAGTATTTCTTTTGTATAATTTTTTGGATTAAGAACATTTGGTGGTTCAGAAATTAAATCTCTTGCTAAAAAAACCCCTTCCTTAATAAAGGACAAAGTTTTAAATGTTTTATTAAATTTTTCCGTCCTATCTACACAAATATTAATGATTGCAGATGAATTTGATTTTTTTTTGGTTTTGTATTTTTCAAAAGAATAATTTTTTAAAGTGTAACCATATAAAAATTCAGAAATTGCTTCTTCGTTTGAAATTTTTTCATTTTTTAAATTATCTGAAAGAAGAAAAGAAATTTTTTTTAAATTTTTATTAGAACTAACAAGATTTCTAAAAGAGCCACCCAAGTTATTTAACTGAAAGTTGATTAGATTTTTTTTAATAATTATTATAAAAAATTTTTGATTATCGCCTATATCAAAAGAATGAATTTTTTTTCTATCTTTGCTCTTATCTATTGTTTTTAACAATTTGTTAACTTTATCTTTAATGTTTTGATCAACTTTGGAGCTCTTAAGAGTTAATTGTTCCTCGGGAACAAAAAAACCCAAATTATTACTTTTATTATCGAATTTTTTAACAAAATTTATCATTTTAGCAACCTAAGATTGAAATTTTTCATCACTTGCATTAATTATATACATAAAAAATAGAATGTTGAGTAATAAAATTTATAAGCATTTTTTTCTAGAATTAAGCAAGTATTTTTTCTTAGTTTTATTCACTTTTAGCGCAATTGTTTGGGCTGTACAGGCAGTTAATTTTCTGGACTTGATAGTTGAGGACGGACATAAGGTATCGTTATACCTAAATTATTCATTATTAAACATTCCAAAAATTTTAACAAAATTTATACCTTTGTCCTTTTTGCTAGCTTTGGTTTTAACCATTTTAAAATTTGATAGTGAAAACGAACTAATTATTCTATGGACTTCAGGTTTAAATAAAATAAAAATAATAAACTTTTTTCTAAAAATTGCTTTGATTGTAACACTTATTCAATTATTTTTGGCAGCTTTTATTAATCCTAATGTTTTAAATTACTCAAGATCATTAATTAGAACTTCTGACTTAGATTTGATATCAAGCATAATTAAAACTAATGAGTTTAACGATCCCGTTGAAGGTTTAACAATGTATGTGGAAGAAAAAGATGAACTCGGAATAATGAAAAACATTTTTATTAGAGACGATGCTCATAAATTAAGTGCTATAAAAAACCAAGAAAAAACAGATAGCCTAACAATTATTGCAAAAAAAGGCAGACTAAATAGTGAAACCAGAAATTCTCTGATTTTAGAAAACGGAGTCATTCATTTAGAAAATGAATCTAAGAAAATACAAATAATTAAATTTAAAAAAACTGAGTTGTTTTTTAGTGATTTGAAAACAAAATCAATCATATATCCAAAGGTTCAAGAAACACCTTCAAAAATTTTATTAAATTGTTTTTTTAAAAAAACTACTCACACTATTCTAAAAGACAATAAAAATTTAAAGTTAAAGTGTCATACTGAAGAGGAAAGAGTTGAGATATTAGCAGAAATAAATAGAAGATTTGGTATGCCGCTATATATACCGCTCCTTGCTTTGTTGTCTTCTTTTCTTTTAATTTCAAGAGAAGAAACCAAGGTTAAAGGTTGGTATAAATATTTTTATTTTGGCTTAGCGTTTACTATCCTAATAACCGCAGAAATTCTAGTGAGATACTCAGGTAAATCCTTAGCACATGGTTTGTTTTATTATCTTTTTCCACTTTTTTGTATTCCAGTGCTTTATATCGAACTTGTTAGAAGATTTTATTATGAAAATTTAAGGAAATAATTATGAAAAATTTTATAATTAATAAATATTTAACGGTGGAATTTTTAAAAAGTTTTTTAAATGTCTTTTTAATCTTTTGTTGTGCTGGTTTGGTAATGAACTTATTTGAAGAGATAAACTATTTTAGAAAATACAATGTTGGAATAGGACTTCCAATACAGTTATCATTAATGATTATACCAAGTATTGTAATTAACATGTTGCCTTTTGTTTTATTTTTATCTTCTATGTGGGTTTTCGTTAAATTAAAAAATAACAGGGATCTTTTATCTTTAAGAACATTTGGTATCTCGAATGGAAAATTTATTTTTTTATTTTCTTCAATAGCCTTTATTGTTGGCATAATAATACTTGCAGCGCTTAATCCTGTAACGTCAATTGCAGTAAAATATTATGAAGATATAAAAGGTAGCTACGATCTTGATAAATCACACCTGGCGTCAATCAATGCGAATGGTATTTGGATAAAAGAAAAAATTGGAAAAAATATAAATATTATTAAATCGAAAGCGCTTAAGGGTAACTTTTTAATTAACGTATCTATTTATAAGTTTGATGAAAACAATTTACTTGTTGAAAGAACTGAGGCAAAACAAGCAAACATTCGGGATACTACCTGGTTGATCGAGGACGGCTATACAATCCAATTACAAAATAAAAATGTTAAAAATGATTTTGAAAATTTAATATTTTACTCAACTTTTAATAGAGAGAAGTTAAATTCAGTTTATTCAAATCTGGACACAATATCGTTTTATAAACTTATGACAGAATCAAAAGAGTTGGTTGCTAGAGGTTACAGTTCCAAATTATTAGAAGAAAAAAAACATTTTTATTTGTCCTTGCCGTTTTTCTTAGTTTTAATGGTGTTATTATCAGGAATATTTACCTTAAATTCAAACGAAAGAAGACAGAATACCTACTATGTGTTTCTCTCAATAATTGCTTGTGTAGTTATTTTTTATTTTAAAAGTTTTTCAACAGCTCTTGGAGCAACTGAAAAGATACCTTTGCTGTTATCGGTATGGTCACCAGTAATTATTTTATTCTTATTTTGTTCGGCAGCTATAATTCAAATCAATGAAAAATAAGCTTTTTAGACTCTCATTAATCTGGATTTTTTACTTGTTTTTCACAAGTTCTTTTGCTGATGAACTAAATATAAATGCCTTAGAAGTGCATTTAGATAAGGGGGGAAAAATTATTTATGCTGAAGGTAAGGTTGAAATAAGCGATTCCAAACAAAACCTAATTTTAACTGAAAAAGCTGAATATGATAAATCAAAAAACTTGGCTAAAGCTCTGGGACAAACAAATATTATAACCTCAGAGGAGTTTAGGGTTACAGGTAAAAATATTTTTTACGATAATCAAAAGAAAATTATTTACTCTAATGATGATACAATAATCTTAGATAAAGATGGAAATAAAATTTTTGTTAATATGTTTAACTATTTAACAGAAAAAAATATGTTTCTCTCTAAAGGAAACATAAAAATCTTAGATACAAGAAATAATGAGTACTTTTTTTCAGAAATTTATATTGACGAAAAAAAAAGGAAAATAGTTGGTAGTGATATCAGGGGTTTTTTTAATGAGGAAGATCTTAAAGCTGATAAAAACAATCAGCCCAGACTCTTTGCTAATAGCGCCACAATCTCTGATGACGATGTCATTTTTGAAAAAGGTATATTTACCACATGTAAAAATAGAGGAGAAGGAAAGTGTCCTCCTTGGACTATAAAAGCAAAACAGATAAAGCATGATAAAGCGAAAAAAACAATCTATTATGATAATGCTGTCGTTGAAATATATGATTTTCCAATTTTTTATTTTCCTAAATTTTTTCATCCTGGACCCAATGTAAAAAGACAATCTGGATTTTTAGTTCCTAAACTTGTAGACAATTCAAATGTAGGTTTCAGTGCTTCGGTACCTTACTTTTGGGCCATGTCTAAAAATTACGATATGACAATTACACCTAAGTTATATACCGGTGAAAATATTTTAGTTATGAACGAGTATAGACATGCATTCAAAAATGCATTTTTAATTATAGATACGAGTTATACGAAAGGGTATAAAAAAACTACCAATACCAAACTGCCTGGGTCAAGAAGTCATTTTTTTTCTAAATTATTTTATGATTTTGCTAAAGACGAAGACTATACTAGCGCTCTTCAAGTTAATCTTCAACGTGTTTCCAACAATACATACCTTAAAGTCCATGATATCAACACAGAGCTTGTTAAAACTGATACGAACATTTTAAAAAGTGACATCAATTATGAATTTCAAAATGAAAATAATTTTTTTGGTGTTAGCGCCAGTGCATTTGAAGACGTAACAAAAAAAGACAGAACTAGATATGAGTATATTATACCAAACTTAGTATTTGAACGTAATGTATTTACTGATGAGAAATTGGGCATGGTTGATATTCACAGCAACGCATTTGCAAAAAATTATAATGTAAATCAAACTACAAAAATGCTTGTTAACGACTTTAGCTGGAAATCAAACATGTTTACTAACTTTAAAGGGCTAGAGAGTAAATTTGAAGGTCTTTTTAAAATCGTTAATTATGAAGCTGATAACGCTGAAAAATACAAAACTGAAGGATTTAACGCAGAGGTTTCAAGTGCATTGGCATACAGAGCAAGGTTTCCCTTAGTTAAAAAAAACATTTCTAAAAACAAAATAAACTTTTTAACACCAAAATTCTCCTTGAGATATGCTCCTGGTCACATGAGAAATATTCAAGATGATGACCTAAAGTTAGGTTATGGAAATCTTTTTTCTATAAATAAAAATGCACAAGTTGATGTTATTGAGCAAGGCGTAAGTGCTATTTATGGTGTCGAAATTTCAAATAACGATCTTGATGGTAATCTTCCTGGTGAAAAAAATTATTCTTTATCCTTTGGGCAAATTTATAATACAGAAGAAAATATATCCATGCCGTCTAGAAGTTCTTTAGATCAAAAAGCATCAGATTTAGTTGGTGAGGCTTATTTAAAATTGAGCGATAATTTAACATTAAAAAATTCATTTTCTGTTGATCACAATTTTAATGATATTAACTATAATGATTTACAAGCAAACCTGATTCTAGGAAATACAAATTTCAATATAACCTATCTAGAGGAAAATAATCACATAGGTAACAGTAATTATGTAAAATCGGATATTAAAATCGAATTTAATAATTCAACTCAATTAAATTTCGACTTCAAAAAGAATTTAGAAACACGCTCCACGGAATTTTACAATTTATCCTATAATTATTTAAATGACTGCTTAAAAGCTGGGCTGGTGTTTAGAAGAGAATTTTATTCAGATAGAGATGTTGAAGCTTCAGATTCGCTAATGTTTCAGATTTCATTACTTCCATTTGGTGGTGTTCCAGTGCCGCTTCTAGATAAATGAGGAAGAAAATATATATAAATCTTATAACAGTTTTTTTATTACTATTTCAAGCGGATATACTTTTTGCTCAAAAAAACAACAAGATAATTATAATTGTCGGAAGTTATCCGATTACTTATTTTGATTTATTCAAAGAGATTAAAATGATTTCAATACTATCAAATAACGAAATAAATGAAAATAATAGAGAACAAATAAAAAATCTTGCAATTAAATCCCTAATTAAAAGAAAAATAAAAATTGGTGAAATTGAAAAACTAGGCATAAAAAATTATAGCAAAAGAGAACTTGAACAATTAATTCAAAATACTTCTCGTAGAATCGGTCTTGATAAAAATGGTTTAAGAGAATTATTAAAAAAAAATAATTTAAGTTTTGATTCCCTTGTAAAAAAATTTGAAACAGATTTAAGGTGGAATTCTATGATCTTTCAAATATATAAAAATAAAATTTCATTAAATACGGTTGAAATAGAAAATAAAATAAATTTAGAATTAGAAAATTTAGAAGATAAAAATGATGAAAAGAAGATAAAAATGATCAAAAAGAATATAGTCAGCCAAGAAAAAGATAAAAAATTGAAAATGTTTTCTAATTCACATTATTCAAATCTAGAAAGAACAATGCAAATCAAATTTTTATGAAAAATTTAATCGGCATTATTGCTGCTGATCCTAACAGCATTAATTCTGAAATAATTGCAAAGGTATGGAAAAAAAAGGCCGAATTTAAAAATTTAAATATTTTTATAATTGGAAATTACATTTTGATAAAAAAACAGCTAGCAAAAATAAAAGTGAATCTAAATTTAAAAAAAATAAGTAAAATTCAAAAACAAAATTTCAAAAAAAAATTATTAATTTATGATGTTCCTTTGAAATTTAATAGACTCTTCAATATTTCTGCAAAAGCTAAATCAGATTATGTCATCAATTCTTTTAAAATAGCTATCAAATTAATCAAGGAGGGAAAGATATTAGGTTTGATAAATTGCCCTATAAACAAAATAGAGATTTTTGGAAATAAATTTTTTGGTACTACAGAATTTCTAGCAAAAAAAGAGGGGGTTTTAGGTAGAGAAGTGATGTTGCTTTACAATAAACAATTGTCAGTATCACCAATTACCACTCATATAAAATTAAAAAAAGTATCGCGAAATATTTCAAAAAAAAAAATTGTAGATAAACTAATAACTATAAATAAATTTTTCTTAAAAAAATTAAAAATGAAACCAAAAATTGGTATTCTTGGTTTAAATCCTCATAATGATGAATTGCAAAAAAATTCTGAAGAAAGAAAATTTATTATTCCAGCTATTAAACAGCTGAGAAAAAAAAGAGTATCGGTGGAAGGTCCTTTGTCTCCTGATGCTGCTTTTTTAGATTTTAAAAAAAGGGGGTTTAATGTTTTGGTAGGCATGTATCATGATCAAGTTTTATCTCCTTTTAAGTTATTATTTAAATTTGATGCAATAAATATTACCCTTGGTATTCCCTACATAAGAATCTCTCCTGATCATGGTACAGGAAAAAACATTATAAAAAAAAATTTAGCTAATCCTAAAAGTCTAATGGAATGCATAAAATTTTTCAATAACAGCAATGTTAAGACTTAAAAAATCACTAGGACAAAACTTTTTAGTAGATAAAAATGTAATTAATAAAATTGTTTCATTGGATGTTATTAAGAATAAAAAAATTTTTGAAATTGGACCAGGATCAGGAAATTTAACCAACTATATTATACAAAAAAAACCAAAAACAATTTTATTAATCGAAAAAGATAAAAGATTTTATGAGATTTTAAGCAAAAAATATAGGTTCAAAAAAAATTATAAAATAATCAATGAGGATATTCTCAATTATGACTTGAACAGACACAAAAAAGAAGATGCTACTATATTTGGAAATCTTCCATATAATATCTCAACACAAATACTTGCCAAGTTTATTAGCACCAATATGTGGCCTCCCTTTTATAAAAAAATAATATTTATGTTCCAAAAAGAAGTTGCAGATAGAATTTTGGCAAAGTGTAACACAAAACAATATAGTAGGATCACGATTTTGGCTAATTTTAAACTAGATGTTATTGAAAAATTTAAAATTTCAAAAAAATGTTTTTTTCCAATTCCCAATGTGGATTCAAAAATAATTGCTTTTAAACCAAAAATAAAGAACGATTACAAAATTTCAAATATTAAAAACTTGGAAAAAATTACACATATTTTTTTCTCAAACAAAAGAAAGATGATAAACAAACCATTTTCAAAAATATTTGATAACTACAAAGAAATTGCGGAACAATTAAAAATAGATTTAAGTTTAAGACCTTCTGAATTATCTTGTAATGATTATTACAGACTCACCGAATACTATGAAAAAACCAAAATGATATGAAATTGCAATTTTTGATTATTGCTAAGATTTTCAATTATTTAAAATTATTTTTTTTATTTCCTTAAAACAAATTTCAATGTCATCATTTACTAAAACATGCTCATACTCTTTTGAATGTTGAATATCTTCAGAATAGGCAAGCAGTCTCCTTTGTATAGATTCCTCTCCGTTTTGACCTCTTGCAATCAATCTTTTTTTTAATTCTTCTTTGCTTGGAGGAAGTATAAAAATTGTAACTAAATTTAATTCTTTAAATTTCCTCAATTGTTGGGCTCCTTTCCAATCTATATCAAACAAAACATTGCAATTATTTTTCAAAATTTCATTTACTGAAGATTTAGAAGTGCCATAATAATTTTCAAAAATTTTTGAATGTTCATAAAATGCATTCTCATCCAATAAAGATTTAAATTTTTTCTCACTAACAAAATAGTAGTCTACACCGTCTACCTCATTTGCTCTTGGTTTTCTTGTTGTATGCGATACTGAGATTTTGAAAGAGTTATCTGATTGTTGAATTTTTTTTGATAAAGTTGTTTTTCCAGCACCAGAAGGAGAAGATAAAACAACCATAAGAGGCTTGCTTTGATTACTCATTGACAAAAGAGGACTTCAAATTTATTTAGCTTTAGCCTCAATAAATTTTATTGCATCTCCAACTGTAAGAATTTTTTCTGCTTCATTATCAGAAATTTCAGATCCAAACTCTTCTTCGAAGGCCATAACTAATTCAACAGTATCAAGACTGTCTGCTCCTAAATCATCAATAAAACTAGCTTCTTCCGTTACTTTTTTTTCGTCAACGCCTAAGTGGTCTGCTACAATCTTTTTAACTGTTGCATTTACATCTTCTTTTGACATTTAAATCCTTTTTTTTGATTTCTTATTAATCTGTTATTAAATTATTTCTTTTCATTGTCAAGACATATACATTCCGCCATTCACATGAATGGTTTCTCCGGTAATATAAGAGGCTGATTCAGAAGATAAAAAAACTACACAATTCGATACATCTTCGCCGGTTCCTAATTTGCCCATAGGAATTCTTGATGTTAAATATAGTTTAAATTTTTCTGCTATATTCATAGTCATGTCAGATATTATAAAGCCAGGTGATACACAATTAACTGTTATATTTTTTTTTGCATATTCAATTGCCAGGCTTTTAGACATGCCAATCAAACCTGCTTTGGAAGCTGAATAGTTTGACTGTCCTAGATTTCCAGTATGTCCTACAATTGATGTAATATTAACTACTCTCCCAAATTTATTTTTTAACATTTTTTTAATTGCATGCTTAGATAATAAAAAACTGGAAGTTAGATTTACATCAATTACTTTCTTCCATTCTTCGTCCTTCATTCTTAACGAAAGGTTGTCTGCATTAATTCCGGCATTATTTACCAGAATATCCAGCCCTCCTAGTTCTAATGTAACGTTATCGATAAATTCCTCAATCCGTGAATGTTCGGATATGTCAAATTTTTTAACTCTAATACCTGGATTGTTTTTTTTTATTAAATCTAATTTTTCAGTTTTCGTTCCTGTGCCTAGAACACTGCCGTTGAGTGAAACAAATTTTTTTACCAACGATCCTCCAATGCCTCCGCTAGCGCCTGTTATCAAAATTTTTTTATTTTTAAAATCAATCATTCAAGACTCTTTATATCTTCTATTGTATTTACGCTTTTAGACCGAACTTTGTCATTAATTCTTTTTACTAGTCCAGATAACACTTTTCCAGGACCTATTTCAATAAATTCATTAACGCCGCTTTTTATCATATATAAAATACTTTCCCTCCATCTAACCTTAGAAAAAATTTGTTTGATAAGTAGGTTTTTAATTTGTTCCGAATCCTGGGTTGACGAAGCTGTAACATTGCTTACCAAGTGAATTGAAGGATTTTTAAAGTTAGTTCCATTAATTTTATCTTCCATTTTTTTAGAGGCAGGTTTCATAAGTGAAGAATGAAAAGGCGCACTTACGGGTAAAAAAATTGATTTTTTTTTATTGTTTTTTAAAATTTTATAAATTTCATCAATTGCGCCTTTATCACCACTTAAAATAATTTGACTATCGGAGTTATCATTGGCTATTTCGCATAAACCTTTTTCTTTTTCAATTTGATTTATATATTTTTCTACTTCTTCTAATTTTAACCCCATGACTGCTAACATTGAACCTTTCCCTTCCGGCACAGTTTCTTGCATCGATTTACCTCTCTCGTGCAAAAGATATAAAGCATCTTCAAAATTTAAAGAACCAGATGAAACAAGGGCACTATATTCTCCCAAAGAATGGCCAGCAAAGTATTTTATGTTTTTAATTTTAATATTAAATTCCTCATTAATTACTTTAAAAATTGAATGACTTATTATCAGGATAGCTGGCTGAGTGTTTTTAGTGAGTTTAAGTTCGTTTTCGGGGCCTTC
>Ga0187833_10004810_pt1 | contig 13030 bp, 13 predicted proteins | sample ETNtaG_37_FD_167968 | JGI IMG/M metagenome (GOLD analysis project Ga0187833, IMG submission 167968) | Marine microbial and viral communities from oxygen minimum zone, Eastern Pacific Ocean - ETNP2014_SV_400_PacBio MetaG (Illumina Assembly) | ecosystem: Environmental > Aquatic > Marine > Hypoxic... | reverse complement strand
AGATGCTCTAAATCTCCCACTCTTTTTTCTTCAGGATTCAACCATTCCTCAAAGTGTTCTGTCCCCAGAATTACGGGCATTCGGTGGTGGAAGGGCGCGACAAGCTCATTGGCATCGGTGGTAAGAATGGTGAAGGTATGAACCTCATCACCCTCCGGAGAGTGCCACACCTCCCAAAGCCCCGCAAGAGCAAATGGCATTCCTGAACCCATCCATATAAATACGGGCTGTTTCGCTTTTGTGTCGAGTCGAACCATCCACTCGTAGTATCCGCTCACCGGAACAAGACAGCGCCTCCTCTTGTATGCGCTCCGGAACGACGGTTTTTCCGCCGCAGTCTCCGATCTCGCGTTTATGAGACGACTCCCTATTTTGTGATCCTTGGACCAAGAGGGTATAAGTCCCCACCTCACCAGCTCCACAGACCGTTCCAGATCGTTCTTGGCAACCACCGCAGACTGGGTAGGAGCAATATTGTATCTATTCGGCAATCCATCGGGAAAAACGTAGTCGGGAAAAACTGTCGCAAGTCCCTCATAGTCTGCCTGTAAAACGAACCTTCCACACATGGTGCCCTCTCTTTGGTTTGCGGAGTTGCTCCTGGCAATCCCGGCGTATCGACACATGCCAAAAATCGAACCAGAACGCATCCCCTTGGCCGTTTTCTTACTGTGTCAAAACCACGCAGTATATCGGCGGGAGGTGGTGCGACAGCGTAGACCACTCTTCCCCTTGATCCTCGGATACCCACAAAGATCCGGTGGTTGAACCAAAGGCCAGGACCTGTCCGGTCGGATCTACGTTCATCGCGTGCCTCAGAACGATGTCGTATGCATCGTCTTGCGGGAGTCCCTCGGTAATAGTCTCCCAAGTGTCTCCACCATCGACCGTGCGATTCACAACGACCTTGCCATCTACCGGAACCCGCATCTCGTCCTTCTCCGCTGGTACAAGCCAGACACTGTTGGCATCGTATGGATGTATACAAACTACAAAACCAAATGACGATGGCGAGAGACCTTCACTTTCAGACCACGAGGTTCCCCGATCCGACGACCTATAAACTCCGTTGTGGTGCTGCGTCCAGAGAATACTTGGGTTTGTTGGCGATTGTACTATCAGGTGTGGATCCTGGACGTTGGGGTCTTTGGCCAGATCTGGATCTCCCACATATTCGGCGAACATACCCATGCTCGCTGGTGCCCATGTCTTCCCACCGTCTCGTGTGCGCCACGCGCCTCCGATTGAAACCCCTATTACGATATCATCACCATCTTTAGGGTCGACACATATGGAATGTATGGCAGGGTAAGGTTGCCCGCCACCCATCCAGACCTTCCTCTCCTCCTTGTTCCACAACTCGTGCACCAGTGTCCAAGAGGCACCCAAATCCTCTGATTTAAACAGTCCCCCAGGGATGGTACCACACCACAGCACCCCCGGCTGACCAACCAACCCAGGCGCCAGCGCCCATATCTTTTCGAGCTTGGGTTGATACTCTCTCCCTGCATCCTCGGGATCGGGAGATGGCATCTTTTCCAAAGGCAATTCTGAAGGATATTCCGGAACTCCAATCTCTTCCCAAGTGAATCCGCCATCCTTCGATCGGCGGAGCTTAGTACCGTAATGCTCAAGATCCAAAACTGCGTAGAGCGATCCGTCCCTCGGATCCTTCATAACCAGATTCACGGGATCGCCGACAAATTGGCGATTGGACATCGTCCAAACCCCGCTGCCTTTCTTCTTGTATGCAAACAGCCCCTTGCGCGTTCCAACCTGTATAATCGCCATCGCCTCCTCCTCGGTATCTGTATTACCCACCGGACAGTGCCTGCATGATATACACATCGGATCCATCCGGAACTGTATCGGTGAGAGACGCCCGGTCGGCAACTCTCTCACTGTTTATGAAGATGTTCATGTGCCTTCGCAGTGCGCCGTGTTCGTCAACAACGTAACCTCTGGCCTGCGGGAGGGCATCAAACACCCCATTCAGCACCTCTATAAGAGTGCCGCCCCCAACCTTCATTGAGGGGCAATCCACATGCCGCCTGAGGTTGCCCGTAAAGTGAACTTGAACCAATTTTGCCCCCAGTTCCAAAAAGTGCTAATGCTCTGAAATAATACGCCGATTTATATACTGAGTCTTACTATGTAGGCTCACTCACGCCAAATTCTACTTAGGGGCCCACCCGACCCCGCACCAGAATCTAACTCCTCTCCTCGCGATCTCGGGTCCGGGTAAACAACACAACAATTTGATGCCTCCGCCGCACATCAGAACGGCGGGGGCATCTTTTTTTGTTGCAGACTTTCTGCTTGTGGCCTTCTTTTCTTGTCCAGTAATGGAGGTTGTCTATGGAAAGATAGGAGATATTGTCTATAATGCTAGGAGGGCTTCTGGCCTATCCCAGAAAAAACTGGGAGACCTCGTCGGTGTTTGGGCAACATACATCGGGCAGATAGAGAAAAGAACTCGCATCCCTTCCGACGAAACCATCGCAAAGATCGCCAAAGTCTTCGGATTCAGCCCTGAGAAACTCCTGATACTTGGCTACTACGAAAGAGCAGACACAGAGCAAACAAGATCCCTTTTCCGGGAGATTCATAAACACTGGGATCGATCCGAGGAATTGACCCTACCCAACCTAAGCGCTCAGCAGCGCACAGCAATAAAAAAGCTATACTTACTATGGTCGGGCACCCTGAAAAATACCCCGTCTGCGAGCGCGATTCTCAAACTGTGCAGCCTGCCTGCGGGGAAGGTTCAAAATGTCGAGGACATCATAAAAGCTTTTGAATCCTGAACAACGAAATATTCCCGGCACGGGCGGGTGGGAACCCCTCCAGGCTCCGCCAGATCTCAACGACGAAGGGTTTCTGTTCGGCACATCGGGATACTATTTTGAAGATTGGGTGGGATCATTCTACCCTCGCGGGCTGAATGTTGGTGATCGGTTGGCATTTTATGCAAACTACTTCGACTTCGTCGAGATAAACAGCACCTTCTACCGCCCTCAACCCAGAGCATGGTTTGAAAATCTCGCCCTCCGGGTCAAAGAAATGAGGTATGCAGTCAAGGTCCACCGAGATATCTCGCACACCCGGAGTTGGGACGCACAGACGGGCAAACAGCTGATGGCGAACCATCTCGAAGCGGTGGAACCCCTGCTGAACACAGGAAGGCTATACAGCCTTCTGATCCAATTGGAAGACAGGTTGGAATATACCTCTGATCGCCTTCGCTACCTGGAAAAAACAGCATCTTTTGCAGTGGAAAACGGCGCAGATATACACATCGAATTCCGGCACAAATCCTGGCATGACTTCGACATCCTTCACGCGCTGAAATCTGCTGGTATAGGCGTCTGCAACACCGAAATCCCGAAATTCGATCACGTATTCCCGCTAAAATCCTACAGCACCAGCGACAAAGGATATCTCAGGTACAGCGGGCTAAACCATAGCGCGTGGTACCCCTCTGTAACACGGCGCACACGCAGTGAGCAAACAGCGGCCAGAAACGCCCGCTACGACTACCGCTACACCACCGACGAGTTGAAGGAGCGAATGTTGGGACAGCTGGCCCTAAAGCAGAAGACCGGAACTGTTGCGGTCGCCTACAACAACCACTACAGTGCCAGCGCAGTCATCAACGCAATCGAGAATATGAACCTTCTAGAGGCTCTGCTCCGTGCGGAGGAGTCCCCGTGATACGATCTGGCTGTGGTGTATGGTCAAACAGACAGTGGGTTGGCAGGATCTTCGCTCCCAATACCCCAGCAGATGGGTATCTACGCCAATATGCGACAACATTCAGCGCTGTGGAGGGCAACACCTCTTTCTATGGACTGCCGCTGCCCGAGAGGGTTCACAAGTGGAAAAAATCTGTCCCGGAGTCCTTCAGGTTTTGCTTTAAAGTGCCCAGGGAAATCACCCACATTAAGCGGCTGGTAGACGCAGAAACCGAACTCTCCCAGTTCCTGGAGCGCATGGCTCCCCTCTCGGATAATTTGGGGCCCTTCTTCCTGCAGTTCCCCCGATCATTCGGGCCACTCTATGCGGACATCCTCTACGCTTTCATCTCACACCTTCCGCTAGAATTTGCCTTTGCTGTAGAGCTCAGGCACCCTGATTTTCTCGGTTCCGCAGAATATGCCAAACGAATAGTAGACAGAGAGGTGAGCATGGTTATCACGGACACCCGACCACACGTTGCCAAAAATCCCCAATCGCCCGAGCGCACCCCGAGCTATATGGGCAAAAATCCCATAATCAGATATATCGGCCTTGAAGATATCAAAAAAAATGCCCCTTTTTTAAGTCAGTGGGCATCCGTGTGCGAGCATTGGTTATCGGTCGGCTGCTCGCCATACTTCTTCGCGCATACAGATACGGACGAGCACGCGCCCGAAATCGCCCGAGGCCTCCATCTGCTCTGCCCGTCGTCTCCCCCGGCCCCGTGCTGGATTTCTGAAGGGGGACAACTCGAGCTGTTCTAGTTGAGTACGCCGGACTGCTTTAACTTTTCCATCAGCGCATCCCGCGTTAGTTCCATGGCGCGAACACTGAGCAGGTAGTCTATGGACAGTTTGACAGTTTTCTCTGGCGTTTGCAGAAGGAAAAATTTCTCATCCGGCGTCAACCCTATCCGGATGGATCCATTCCCATCTTCAATTTCGTGGATCCAGATAATATCCCACGCCCCCTCATCCTCATCCTCATCCCAGGGTTCTAAGATTCCGCCCATACCGAGCCACCATATTATTTTTAGCTAAAGAAATCATCGACCCAAATTAAAAGTTCAGATACTATCCAAGTCATTTTGGATGCCTGACTTACCACCTGGTAATGCGTGATGCAACTGGATCTCTTTCATAAATCCCCAGAGGAAGAACCGGAGAGGATAAAACCCCAAGGCGATGGCAATTCTTCTCTAAAAAAGCGACGTCATCGAAGGGCAAAAAAAGGACCTGTTCGAAGCGACTATCTATTCGATATTTCTTCCTATGCGGTAGACGACGAGACAGTTCTCTGCGCAAAAAAGAAACTAGACGACAACATCTCGAAACTCCACAAACAGATAGATGAAATGATAGAGATAGAACACGAACTGAACGATGGGTCTGAGTAGGTCGATTTACTGGCGCTGAGCAAATGTATCCGATACGCGATGTGTAACATCAACTAATCTAATTGATTCTAATACCTTTTGCACGATAATCTTTATTTCGACTCCCACTACGAGTAGGATTTTTCATCATTTTGTCCACCTCAACAGCATGATTTAGCAGCAGTATATTCTGCACACCATTGGCTACGGCCTGCGCTCCGACGACGTTGCCGTACACAACGGCAGCCGTGCCTACCTTCTTGTTGAGGGCCTGCTGAGCTTCTACCATCTCCTCTATATCGGATGTGGTATACCTGTAGTCGAATCCCTCCCGACTCCCAACACCCCCACGCCTGTTCCTTCCGCAATACCTGATATATCCCTTATGGCTTGTTGCATACCCTTTTAGGGGAAAGGCGTGTGAAACAGGTATCTCGATGTTTGCGATCCCGATCCCATTTCCTTTGAGCACATCAAGCACACCGTAGGTATGCCAGCTCTTATGCCAAAACTCGACGTGGGCATCGATGCGATTTTTTTGAGCCAACGATGTCGTGGCAAGGACATAATCCAACCTGCTCTGGCTTCGAACAGTTTTTTCGTCCAGAGAAAAAACGAGAGAATACAACCTCCCGCATTCGACGAGTGGACCGACTGCTTGGATCACCTCAAGAAGCATTGACTTGCCAATGTCTTCATTCCATACCTTGGGGCACGCGATACGCTTGGGTACACGAACAGAACATTCCGTGCTATCCCTGAGATTTTTTGCCAATTGCACATACGTCTCCCTCTGAGGGTCTGAGAAGTAATTGGAGATCTCCAGAAAAGAGAAATAGGCCTGATATATATCAAGCCTTTTTCGCACCGTGCTATCGGGAGGATAAAACCGCCCTACCCAATCCGGCAAGTCGAATCCGGCAGTGCCAACGAGATATCCGTTCCTCGATATATCGGGCGGAATACCCATCGCTTGCCAATCAGCTTGCCCCATCGGACACCCTGTGATAAACACCCTTGCTCAGCGCAGAAAAACCGAACCGTTCCCTAAGGTCATTGATCGCTGCTGTTCTGTCCTGTGTTCGCAGATCGTCCACATCAAAAAGCGACAGCTGCCTCCCCGCCCCCTGTCGCACGAAATGCCGACAGGAAACACTGATTGCTCTGATGGCCACACGTCTCTGGTAAAGCTGGCAAAAACAAGAGTATAGTGCGACACCAGCCTGCTCCAACCTGTTGGCCGGTGGGGCAAGTGTGATTGACGCCTCCGCTTTCTTTCCATCAGAATACCGAATGACAACGCGCATCGCTTTGGCGAATCGACCATACTGTTGGATCCTGTGGAATACCTTGTCTGCGGTCTCCAGCAGGTGTTCGCGCAACAATCCATCGTCATTGACGTCCTCGAACAGAACTTTTTCATTCTGAAAACACGCCTTCTCTAATGGCCTGTAACAAAGATCCTGCCCGATCGAAAGCATGTAGAGCCACTCGCCAAATTCATGCCCAAACCTCTTCATCATCTCCCTCTTACTCATTGGAAATATCTGCTCTATCCTGCGGATTCCCAACAGAGCCATTTTGCGAAAACACCAATCGGGAAGATCGGGAAGATCCTGAACTTCCGCCCGCCGAAGCCACAGATCCTCCTGGCCGATGGGGCAGGTCAAAAGCCCAGAGGTACTGCTACGCGCCAAAATTTTCGAGAGCGTCTTCATGCCAGACAGTCCAAAACCTATCCGTTTTAGACCAATCGTGTTTTCCACCAGCAGGCGCAGATGCGCAACCGCACCTTCAATCGAATTTTCCCTGAGCAATGGAGTTCCAGACATATTCAGCACACACCCGCCGGCCAGATCAACCTCGTAATCTGGTGTGTACCGACACGCGATTACACCCAGATCCTCTATCACCAGATGCTCGTATTCAGGCTTTCGAGTAACAAACTGTAGACCCTTTTTCTGCGTCACGGACATCTCCGACACAAGCATGCCAGGACAAATATCCCGACCTTCTGCCTCCGGGGATACCGCGAGAACCTTACTCTTGTGCCTGCCTGCTACTTGCTGCATCACGACAAAAGGCAGAGCACCCCACCCTGGGTTGTAGGCCACAAATGCCTGAGCAGGAAATTCATCTATGTGGAGTGCGAGATATGACTGTTTAGGCTGCGGTAATTGATAAATCATGGTACCTGTAATCCTTGAATGATTTCGACAGTTTCTCCTCCGCAAGCTGAAAATCCACCTCTGCAGGCGACCAATCGACTGGTTTTACATTCTCGGCTTCAAGGCAGTACGTGCCCCAATCCTCCGTCACACGACCCCATATTTGAAATGGCCCAGGGGTTCTAAGGGTCTCCTTGAAACGGGCATAATTTCTCGGCCAAAAGATCACATCCACCGCACCCGTTTTATCTTCAATTGTAACAAAACTCATGGGTTCATTCCGTGACGTTGTATGCCCCCTCTGGGTAACAGGCCAACCAAAAATCTGTATGCCCTTCCCAACATTTTCCTCCAAAGCTTTAGCGGGTACCGCATTTTTTGCACCAGGATGTAACTCTAAAATATCCAAAATGTTCCCTGAGAGCATAAAACCCAACAGGTCCAGCTCGTTTAGGCAACGTTCGGTTAACGTATAATCATCGAGGTTAAGCCTTGCACCCTCATCCCTAAAATTCAGCCGACCACGGTGTTTTCCATACTGGCCCTCAAGTCGATACAATAGCTCCGGCTGAGACATCCCAAAACCATCGAAAGCGCCCACCAGTATCAGCTTTTCGACATCTCGCCTGCCAATGCGGACCCGCTGAAGAAAATCGTCCAGATTACGGAACCGCCCCCCTGAATTTCGAGCCTCCACCACCGCAGCCTTGCTCGCTTCGGTCAGCCCTTTGGTGTGCATGATTCCCGGACGGATCCAGTCGTGTTTGCCAAAGTATTTTATTTTTGATTCATTCACATCGATTGGCAGGATGCGCACCCCCCAGCGTCTCGCTTCGTTGAGATAGGTGTCTCGCGAGTAAAACCCGTGGTTATTTGAAATCACCGCAGAGAGAAATTGTGCGGGATAGTGCGCCTTCATGTAGGCGCACTGAAAGGATAGTTGAGCATAGCTTCCGCTGTGCGATTTGCAGAAGCTGAATCCCGTAAAACTAGAAACCATCTTCCATAGCTCGATCGCCTGCGTTCTGTCCAGGCCGGACGTGTTAATACTCCCCTGTATGAATTGCTCAGAAACTAACCGCCACTCGCTATCTTCGACTGCTCCTTCGTGTAAGCTGTTCATCATCTTTCTGATCTTATCGGCCTGTTTGTAGGTAAGGCCAGCAACCGTGTGACACACCTTTGTCACGTCCTCCTGAAAAGCAAGGATTCCGTGCGTATCCTTCAGGATCGGTTCGAGACTCGGATGGATATATTCCCAATCCACAACCCCCTTTTTCCACATTCTATGCCGATCAACAAAATCGTTACAGTATGCGGATCCTGCGGGCCTGACGAGGCTTGATGTGATGGCGAGTTCTTCGAATGTTTCAACACCCGCTTTCTTATTCAATCGGCTCTGTGCCGGTGATTCTATGTAGAAAACCCCTCGCGTGCGGCCCTTAGTGATCACTTCGATCGTCTTCGGATCAGCATAACACATGTCCAAATTTGAAACGTGCGGATCCGACAAGCCCTGTTCCTCGACCTGAGTCAAGGCATCTCTCAATACCGACAAGGAACCGTTCCCGAGCAGGTCAAACTTGATCAGACCTAATTCGTCGATCCCGGAGTGCATATCGATCTGTGTAATAACTCGATCCTTCTCTCCGCCGGAACGCTCCAGTCCAACGTGTCTACATATTGGATCATTTGTAATCAGCATCCCTCCTGGGTGCTGCCCCAGAAAATGTGGCTTTCCAACGATTTTGTTCGCCAAGTGCTGGATTTTTTGAATATCCTCATCGAAATATTTTGGATTCCATCCAGATTTTACGATTTTGGAAATCTGTTCATCGCTGTAGCCAAACACTTTGGCCGTTTCGCGAAAGGCAGCCTTCCGCCTGTAGTGCTGGAACGTGCACGTCATGGCAACCCGATCCTCCCCCCACCTCTTTGTCACGTATTCCAGCACGTCATCTCTCTCGTCCCAACCAAAATCGAGATCCGCATCTGGGGGTGATGCCCTGTCCTCGTTTAAAAACCTCTGAAAATAAAGATCGTAGCGGATCGGATCTAAGTCACTTGCACCTATGTTGTAAAATGTAATTGAATTTGCTGCGCTTCCTCGGAGAATGGTGCAGTCTGTGGGTTTTCTGAATCCGGTCCGAAGCCGATCGTTCGCCCAGGTTCTGATATCCAATACTATGAGAAAATAAGAGGAGTAGCCCAGTTTCGAGATAACTTCAAGCTCCGTCTCCTGTATTGACCTTGCCTTTTCGTAGGTGGGTTTCCCTCCATAATTTTTGTTCAAGCCTTCATATGCCAATTTTCTGAGATAGCCACCGGGCGTATATCCTCTCGGCACCTCCACTTCGGGCATTATCCATTTCCCCAGAGACAGTTCCACGTTGCATTGCTCTGCGATGACTCTCGTGTTCCGAATCGCCTCCTGACATGCTCCGAAGGCACTGCTCATCTCCTCGCCCGACCGAAGAAAGGACCACATGGGAACCCTATCTCTGTCGGTGATTCTTGAGAGCGTCGAGTTTAGTCCGATAGCGCGGAGAAGTTTGTGGACGTGCCAATCCTCCTTCCCAATAAAATGCACGTCGTTTGTAGCAACAATCGGTATCGACGACATTTTACCCAACTTCTCAATTTGTTTGCTCCTTTCAGCCCTCTCCTTCGAAGTATTGATGAGTTCACCGTAGAGTTTGCTTCTATTCGGACTGTTGAGTATTTTAGAAAACACTTCGGGGTAATTGGTCAGAAACAGCAGATTGGGCCATTGTTTCTGCAATGTCGTCTCAAGCGAATAGTTGGAATTCAAATTGCGGCGCGACACGATTTCACAAATATCCGAGTAACCCTCAGCATTTGTGGCCAACAATACCATATTTTCAAGATCGGAATCACGATCGGTGAGTTCAACCCCCAAGATGGGTTTTATACCCACCTTTTTGCAGGCCTGGTAAAAGAGAAGAAGTCCGCTCACCCTGTTTCGATCCGTAAGGCCTATGGCCTGCATCCCAAGGTTCTTCGCGGTCTCTACGAGTTCTTCTGGTTTCGGTACTCCCGAATCGAAGCTAAAGTGGGAGTGAGTGTGCAAGTGAGAAAAAGTCATCCAACCGTCCTGTGAATTTGGGATTGCAATTGATACTGCACAAATGTATACCTATTTTTGCTCGGAATGTCAATAAAAACGATGAATGAACCTTTTCTATCCTTCCTCTCCCGTGCTCCGGCCGAAGAATGGAATGCCTGGCGGATGCGCCACACTGAGGTGCCACGGCTTGCCCATAGCACCTTTCGAGGCGTTGACTTTCGCGGACATGTCTTCGACGATATGGTCTTCAGGCACACCAGGTTTCTTGATTGTCGGTTCCACTCGGTAAATATCACTGGGACAGATTTCTCCGATTGTAGTTTTGATAATGTGCACTTTTCAAATTCTGTGGGCGCTCGTCCAAATTTCACCCGATCGTTTTTTGATGGGGGAAGACTATCGGACTGCAAATTTCCGGGGATGTGTTTGTTCGGACTACAAGCAAAAGCTCTAGTTGTTCAGGACTCGGAGCTTCGTCGCGGTTCTGCTGGACTCGTCCACCTCGAACGCTGTGATATTTCGAGAACGGATTTGAGGTATACGAGCTTTACTCAAGGCGCCTTTCACCGGTGCAAGTTTTCCACCTGTGATTTTGGTGGAACCGAGTTTCCCCATGATGCATTTAAGAGTTCCACGGTTGAATTTTGCGACTTTTCTGGTAGCGACAACATTCCCCGAACCCATTACTACCCCGCCACCCTACAGACAGCTGTCCAGCTGGATCTTTTCCTCTCACGCCCCCCCCATGAACCATGAACCGCTTTGCCCAACCACCTGCCCTGACCACCACCCCACAGCACCGAATGGCACAGGAATTTTTCGGATACAACAACCTCAGAGAATTCTACGTGAACAATGGCCTGTCCAAGACCATGGGAGTTCTGCTGCAACACTTTGCATGCAAAGCACTTAGCGCCTTCGACCCGCCCGCTTGCCCTTGGCCGTCCCCGAAGCCGGAACCTATTTATGATCTATTGCCGTCCCCAGTTGCCCCCGCACCCTCCGTCCCACACATTCACCTGCCCACCCCCCCATGAACCATGAACCGTCCATGATTCGTTGACCGTCTATGGTTCATGCACGGTTCCTTTGCCCAACCGCCTACCCGAGCAACCGCCCAACAGCACACTCACGGGGCTGGGCAGGCACGGAATAGCACACCACTTCTCGATTAAGGGAATCCCAATGGACCCCCCATGAATCATGGGCGGCCCATGATTCATGGGGGGTTCTGCTGCAACCCTGTGCGCACAAAGCACTTAACGTTCCTCCAAATTGCACCTTGACTTCATTTAACGTTGTCCTTACATTTCGCGGTACGGCTTAATCCGCTCACCACGCTTCGCACACCCAGGCCACACGGATTGCCACCCTCCAGGGTTCGGCTTCTTCAGTGTCCATACACGCTTAAGGCGTTTCGGAGAGGTACCTATGGCACATGTAATATCAGTCATAAATCAAAAAGGTGGCGTCGCCAAAACGATTACGACCGCCCATTTGGCCGTTGCTTTATCAAGGCAGAAGAAAAAGGTTCTTTGTATTGATCTCGACCCCCAGGCTAACCTGTCTGTTGTTCTAGGCAGCGTCGCTATCGGAGAAAAAGCCAGTACGACCATATATGATTGCTTGCAGCCCCATTCGACGCAGTCTGTGGGCAGAACCTACTTGGACACCAATCACAAAAATGTTAGCCTCTGCTATGGTTCACTGCGAATGTCAGCGTTCGAAATAGAACTCATAACAAACAGGCACCTCGACCCCTCAAGGGTGCTCGCACAGAAAATCGACTCTGGGTGCAAGGATCACTTTGATTACATCCTCATCGACTGCCCCCCTTCCCTTTCGTCGATTACTACCAATGCCCTCTGTGCATCGAACTTTTACCTGATCCCTATTGCCGCTGGCGATTCACTAGCGCTAGAGGGGGTAGAGCAGCTCGGTGCGGTGGTAGACAGCGTCACCAACCAACTGAACAGGAATCTTCAGCTCTTAGGGGTGTTGCTCACAAAGGTCGAGCGACGCCTCCTCATTACAAAGTCCATTCGAGACGAAGTAAAATCAGCCTTTGGACACGCCCTTTTCGACACCGTGATTCGTCAAAATACCCAATTAGAGCAGGCAACACATTCCCGGCAAACTATATATGAGTTCGATAGATCTGCAAGTGGTGCACGGGACTACACTAGTTTCTGCCGTGAAGTGATTAAACGGTGCGATTCGCTTTCCCGTGCGGTGTCAGCAGGCTCGGATCCCGACCGTGAGCAGCACCGCTCTGATGCTTACCCTGAGGATTCGAGCCCTGCCCCCCCTTTAGACGAGAAGAACCGTTCAGAAGAGAAGAATCATTCGGAACAAATTTCCATTTTATAGTTAGGTACGCGAGATGGGCAAAAAGAAAGCTAAAAAATCTGCGGCTCGCTTGAGACTTGACGAAGCCCGCAAGAGAGGACGCCTCCCCCTTCAGGTGGACCCCCTTTTGGATCGCACGGCGGGCACGCCAGCAACACAAGAAGAAATCCACGCAGAGCAAACGAGTGTTATTGCGAGGCTCCTGTCCCCAGGGCACCCAACGGTAGGCGATCCGACGACGGGTAGTGATCCACCAACGGTTGGCGATCCACCAACGGGTAGCGATCCACCAACGGGTAGCGATCCACCAAC
>Ga0187833_10004809_pt1 | contig 13031 bp, 13 predicted proteins | sample ETNtaG_37_FD_167968 | JGI IMG/M metagenome (GOLD analysis project Ga0187833, IMG submission 167968) | Marine microbial and viral communities from oxygen minimum zone, Eastern Pacific Ocean - ETNP2014_SV_400_PacBio MetaG (Illumina Assembly) | ecosystem: Environmental > Aquatic > Marine > Hypoxic... | reverse complement strand
ATACATGGTATTCGTTCTACAAGTGTTCAACCGATTATGTTTGACGCTAATCCATAAAACAAAACAAAATGAACTCAAAAGAGTCATTTTAAGAGTCATAGAAGCACAAGATATTGTGTTGGACTCTGAACCTACCTAACACCACAAAAGACTCTGTACGAGTCTAAATGGAATCCTAATCACTATGTTTGAGAAGCTTTAAAACGCGGCGCCTCTGCGAGGCTGAATGTAAGACTCACAATTATTATGCTGCGCACAACAATTGCTCGTTATGGGCAACGCCTTCGGCAGTTGGGTTCTTGTTTTCAAAGAAGGTCCCTTTTGGTTTTGGAATTTGAACTTATCAAACGATCCAAGGGACCCATGTCAGAATCTTGAAGCTAATAGTTCTATCTTTAGGACTGATCCTCTCTGTCAGTGGCACTCAAACGAAAAGCAAAAAAAATTTCAAAAATTTTCAAATTTTTGGAAATCTAACATCAAATTTAAGGGTGGTTGGTTAACAATCAAAAGCGGTTGGATGCAAAGTACATCTGTAACCTCTTAAAATAGTTGTGTTACCTTGCGACGTTTGTCCTCCAGTTCTAGTGCTACCACTGAACTACACACCCAAAATTCGGTAAATAATTTAAATTTTATATTTATTTAATTTACAAGTAAAAAATTTAACCGTTTATTAATGTTGAACCACTGTGTTCAAAAATTAAATTTGCAAATAAGAATTTATTTTTTTTTAGATATTTTATACTTTCTTTTTTAGATTTAGTTGACATAAGGAAGAAACCACCGCCACCGGCACCTATTATTTTACCTCCAGTGAAGTTTCGATGTTTCATTAGATTTAAATATAAATTATCCAAATAGTTGTTAGTCATCATAGAAGAAAGCTTTCTTTTTATTTGCCAATGTTCGTGAAATAGCTTTCCTATAGAAATAAATTTTTTTCTTTTTATTAAAGATTCAAAAGAGTTAGCAAGATTTTTTATTAAGTCATATTTTTTTAGTATTTGCGTAGCATCTATTCTTTGAGATTTAACTATTTTTGAAGAATCACGTGTACCTTTTGTATATACCATCAATAGCGTATTTTGGAATTCATTTAGTGTTTTATTACTAATATTTATTTTTTCTGATTTTATTTTTCCACTTTTATTAATTGAAATTTTTCTAAATCCACCTAATGTTGCCATTATTTGATCCTGCCAACCACCGTCTGAACCCAAAATTTCTCTTTCAATTTTATAAGCCAATTTAATAATTTTATTATTAGTAAACCTAATTTTTTTAAATTTGGATATTGTTTTTATTAGTCCAACAATTACACTAGATGATGATCCTAATCCAGCTCCTGTAGGCAATGAAGAAAAATTGCCAATATGTAATTTATCTTTTATTTTAAAGTATTTTAGGGTTTCTCTAACGATTTCATTTTCAATTTCATAATTATTATTTACAAACTGCGTATCAGTAGTCTGTATTAATGATCTTGTATCAAAAGGTCTAGGAGCAATGTAGGTATACACGTATTCAGAAATGGTTGCTGAAATCAAAAAACCTCCCCTTTTTTTATAATAAAAATCCATGTCAGTTCCACCTCCAGCCAGAGGTACTCTAAGGGGGGTTCTGTATAATATCATTTACCTATAAAAGTTATTTCTAGAAAAAATATGTCCACGTTTTACGTTTCTTTTTAATTTTTTATTTATAATTTTATATAGTTCATTACCTTTAAATCCCAGATTTTGGTTATGTATTAAAACAGGTTTTACGTCGTCATATTTTAATTTTTTGTTTTTCAATATATCTTTCCTTGCAACTAAACGTCTCGACAGTATTGAATGTAAAACTTTTTCAGATTTTAAAAATTTTTTTTTATCAGTCCCTAAACATTGAGCAATTTTAGTACAAAGATTAATTAAATTATGTAGTTCATTAAATTCTAAAGAAGCAGCATGATCTGGGCCGGCCATCTTTTTTGAAAGAGTCGAGTGTTTTTCAATAACATTTGCTCCGAGAGATACTGCTCCGGCAGATCCAGACATATTAGTTCCATGACCCGAAAAACCAATATCAGTTTTTAAAATTTTTTTTAGTTTAGGTATACAAAGAAGATTTTTGTCTGTTTCTTTAGATGGATAAGAGGAGGTACAATGTAAAAACATATGAGGAGTTTTATATTTTATAAAAAATTTTTGTGTTTTTATCAGTTCAGAATATGTGCACATGCCTGAGCTAATGATCGTGGGTTTTTTCTTTTTAGCAATATATTCGCAAAAATGATAATTGTTAGCATCAATGCTAGCAATTTTGAGTGCCTTCACTCCTAATTTGCATAAAAAATCTACACTTTTTTCGTCCCAGGGAGTAACAATCAAATCTATTTTAAGTTTTTTGCACAACTTTTTTATTTTAATATAATCAGTCTGTTTTAACTCTAATCTTTCATCAGGGTACGCCCAATTTCCAAATTTAACTGATTTTTTTGGTATATCGTTTTTATTCTTACTTAAGTATCCAGTGCCTTTTTTAATTTTATAATTAAAATTAAGTAAATCTTTAGCCTCTCTTTTTTGAAATTTGACTGCGTCAAATCCTACCATTTTGGATTTTTTTATCATTTCCAAAGCAAGTCCGAGTTTACCATTGTGATTAATGCCAATTTCAGAAACAAAGTAAGGTTTATTTGCTTTACTCAAATATTTAATTTTAAAATTTGCTACCACGTAGTTCTTCCTCCATCAACAATTACGGTTTGGCCAGTCATGTAGGAATTTGTCTCGGAAGCTAAAAATTGAATAGCCTTTCTATATTCATTTGGTTTAGCCCATCTATTCATCGGAATTCTTTTACTTACATTTTTAATTAAAAATTTGGGTTGATTAGTTTGAACGGCTCCAGGTATAAGCATATTGCACCTTACGTTTTTTCTAGCCCAATAAGTGGCTAAATATTTGGTTATTCCCAACAAGCCAAATTTTGTTATTGAGTATCCTATTGGTTTGAAATTTTTTACTTTGTTAACATTGTCGTCTTTATGATACACCGATTGGTCTGGAGCATTCATTGATAGATCAGATCCAATATTAATTATAATTCCACCATTTTTTTTTACCATTTCTGTACCGAAAATTTTACTACAAAAAAAAGCACCAACTATCCCAACATTTATCTCTTTGATTAATAATTTCGTACTATAATTTTCGACTGTACCGGTTGATTTTTTCGAATATTTATTCATTTTTGGATTCATTGCTGCATTATTAATTAAAATATCTATAAAAATTTTTTTTTGTTTTAATTTTTTTTTTAACTTAATTAAATTTTTTTCTTTAGATATATCACATAAAAAAGTATGAACAGTTGAATAAGGACATTCATTCAAAATTCTTTTTTTTGCTCTTTTTAATTTGATTTCTTTTTTATCAATTAATACAATATTAATACCCTCCGAGGCTAATGCTATGCCATGTTGGGGTCCCAACAAACCTCCACCACCTGTTATTAAAGCTGTTCTATTTTTCATATTTTTAAATTTATCTTTTCTATTTCTTTTTTAACAATTTTATACACCAACTTTAATTCATTTATATAAGAAGAATTTGATCGAAAACTTTGTAGAGTAATATCATTTAGATTAGTTAATTTTGAAATATTATTAATAACATACCTAAGTTCATGATACGGTTTGTTTATCTTTTCACTTTTCTTGAAGAAAATACCCCTTTTTTTTACATGTATCCCATAAATTTTTTTTGCAAATTTACTAATATAGTCTTCTATTGAAAAACCATCAGCTTTAATATTTCCAATATCTAAAAGTATACCAAGTTTTTTAAGTTCCTTTGTCGATAATAAATGGTCTAAATTTTTTAAAGATAAATCGCTTTCGATACTTATTTTTGTATTTCCTCCGAGAATTTTAATAATTTTATGTAATCTTTTTTTTACAATTTTATAATCAGAATGATTTGATAGCCTCGAGTTTTCCTCGATAGGTATATTTACTCTTTTTGCTTTAAATCTTTTTAAAATATTTTTTAAATTTAACAGTATCCATTCTAAATCATCATTATGAATTTTAAAAAGCGGTTCCCTCATAAGAAAATCTAATCCAATTGAAGAAATACTTATTTTATTTTCTTTAAGAACCTGTAGAATTTGATTTTGAAAAATTTTATTAAAAATTGGGTTATTATAGTCAGAAATTATCCATTCTATATGTTTAAAACCTATTTTCCTAGCAATAGGCATTTCATTTTGCCAATTATTAATTGGAAAATATTGAAATTTAGACCCAATTTTCTTGGACAATCTTCCTTGAACAAATGATAAACAAATCATGTTTAATAAGTTTAAATTATTTTTCTTTATAAAACAAACCCTGATGATTTTGCGTCATCAAAAAAACCTTTTACAGTATCTTTGGAATATTCTAATGAACTTGTCCCAAACAAAGCAATTTTTTTCGCTAAGTTTGGCTGCATGGTAATTATATCTGCACCACATTTTTGAGCTAAGATATAATCATAGCTCATCCTACAGCTAGCCCAGAGAACCTTACAATTACTATTTTCATGAATATATTTTGCCATTTCGCCAAAAACTTTTACAGCATCTAAGCCTATGTCAAAAATTCTTCCAGAAAAAATTGACAATATTGCTTTTGAATCCTTTAATATTGGTAAAATCTCCTTTACTTGCGAAATTTCAAAGATTGCGGTGATATTTAATTTTATATTTTTTTCCACCAAACTTTTGATTGTTTTTTTACTACTTTGTCCAGATGTAAAAATTATAGGAATTTTAACATATATACTATTACCAAGCTTAGAAATTTTTTCTCCTTGTCTAATACAATTTTCATCATCGTCAGCTATTACTTCAATTGAAATTGGTTTATTGTTAGTTTTGCCAATTAATTTTTTAGTAAACTCAATATAATTTTCTGCTTTAAGTTTTTTATATAGCGATGGATTAAATGTGTATCCATCAATATTTTTAAAATCTTTAATTTCTTGAAAAGTTGGACCATCCAAGTATAACCCTATTTTTTTTTTGTTACTCATTTAAACTTTCAAATTATCGAGCATCTCACAAATACAATGTAAAATCGACATATGAGCTTCTTGAATATATGCAGTATTTTGACTTTCAACATTTATACAGATATCAGAAATTTTTTGTAATTCCCCGCCACCTTTTCCCACGAGTGATATTATTTTCATTTTTTTATTAATTCCTTCTTCAGCCGCATAAACTAAATTTGCTGATGCCTTTGACCCGGTTAAGTTACCGCCTCCTGTTGATAATAAAAAAAGTATATCATCTTCATTGCCATGAGCATTTACCTGTCTTTTAAAGAAGCTTTCGAATCCAAAATCATTACTCCAGGCAGTTAGGGCAGCAGAATGACTAGTTAAAGGTATTGCTGAAAATGATTTTCTATCTCTTTTATTAAAAGTACATGAAAGTTCACCAGCAAAGTGTTCTGCATCTGCACAAGATCCACCATTACCAGCGATGAGAATTTTTTTTTTATTTTTAGTACATTTTAAGATACTTTCAACTATTTCGTTAATCTCTTTCTTAAAATTTTTTAACGAAAGTATTGTTTTAGAGCTTTCCGAGAAATATTTTTCAATGGTTGTCATTGGGAAGAAATAGGATAGTCTTTTTTTAAAAGTTTTTCGAACAATAGTTCCATATAACTTAGCTGCTTTTTGTAGTCAAGCTGGAAGGATTGCCATTCCTCCATTTCATATACATTAATGTTTCCACCTAGTCTATTTTTGTACTTTTCAATTATATTTTTTTTGAAAATATATATTGATCCATTTTGTTGAAAATAATTATGTTTTATCAATTGTCTTGGAATTCTATTTTTATAATCTGCTGTTAAAGGTAATAATTTTTTTTGATTAGAAATCCAAACATCAATCCAATCACTTGATTTATGGCATGAAAACAACGAGTCACTTTTTGTTTTATAAAACTCACTTAGAGCATTATCTATATCATTTTTTTTTCTTAGAGGAGATGTTGCTTGTAAAAAAACAATTGTTCTGTAATCCTCATTTATTATTTTCATGGCATGTAAAATAGCCTCTTCTGAACTAGATTTATCCAAGGAATATTTCTTGGGTCTTTTAATTATTTCTGCTCCAAGGTTCTTAGAAAACTTTAATATTTTATTACAGTCTGATGTGACATAGACTTTTTTGCTTTTTTTTGACATTAAGGCTTGTTTTATAGTCCAATAAAGTAGTGGTTTGCCATAAAATTTGTAAAGGTTTTTATTTTTTATGCTCTTCGATCCTCCTCTTGCTGGGATAATTATAATATTTTCATAGTCCTTTTGCATTCCAACCCCCATCTACAAAAATATCTTCGCCAGTTATATAAGACGAACTTAAGGAAGATAAAAATATTATCGGTCCAACTAAATCTTCTGTATTTCCCCAACGATTTAAAATAATTCTATCTTTTATTAATTTATTTCTATTGTTATTTTTAAAGCTTTTAATTGTCATAGGTGTTTTAATGTAACCAGGAATTATGTTGTTAACTCTAATTTTCTTTTTGGATAAATCTAAGGCTAAAGCTTTTGAAAGTTGTTTTAAACCTCCCTTTGAGGCAACATAGCAGGGATTATTTGGAAAACCGTAAAAGCTTGCTAGGCTACAAATATTTATAATTGACCCTCCTCTTTTCATGAATTTTGAAACCGTTACAGATAATAAAAAAGGTACTTTTAAATTTGTGTTAATCACATCATCAAATTTTTTTAAGCTACTCGTTAAATTATCCTGATGAGTTATGCCCGCACAATTTATTAATACGGATATTTTTTTTTCTTTGTGATATATCTTTTTTATTTCTGCCTCAAATTTTTTGTTATTTTTAAGATCACATTGTATGTATTTATAGTTTTGAGTTTTCAATTTTCTTCTTGAAAATCCATAAACTTTTGCTCCATATTTATGTATTTCCTCACATAATTTCTTTCCGATACCACTTGATGCACCTGTAATTATAAAAACCTTATTTTTAATATCGAAAAGATTAACCACGGATATAATTTGATTATGTATTTATATACTTATTTGCGGTTATATTATACTTAATAATAAATTTATGAAAAATAAAAAGCATTTTTTAAATTTTCTAATAAACATCTTAAGGAGAGAGGTCAACACATTAAACAATAAGATTGCTAAATCTGTTGAATACACAAACAAACAAAAAGGTACGGGTAATAATATCTACATAAATCCAGTCACCAAATACGATCAATTAATAGAATCAAAAATACTTAAATTATTAGACAAATATTTTCCTGATCATCAAATTTCAGGAGAGGAATTTGGCCAAAAATTTTCAAATTCAAAATATAAGTGGGTTATTGATCCAATTGATGGAACCAAAGCATTAATTTGTGGTCAACCTACTTGGTCTAATTTGATTGGCCTAATTGAAAATGACTATCCAAAAATGGGGCTAGCAAATTTTCCAATTTTAAAAAAATACTACTATTCAGACTCAATAAACTCTTACTGCTGTAATAAAAAAAGAAAAATAATTAGAACTAGTAAACAAACTATAATAAAGAAGTCCAAATTAATAACTAATTCTTTTCATACCTTCAAAACTAAAAAGATTTTTAATTTCTTTAAAAACTATAAATTTTTTTTTAAAATAAGCGGAGTAGATGCATACAATTTTTGTTTGTTAGCTGAAGGAAAAATCGATTTAGTTATGGAGTCAGGATTGAAACCCTACGATGTTCTACCAAACGTTCCAATCATTGAAAATGCGGGAGGCGTAATTACCGATTGGAAAGGTAACAAAAATTTTGAAAAAGGAGAAATATTAGCTGCTGCTAATAAAACTTTACATTCAAAATTCTTGAGTTACATTAAATCTAAAATATAGTAGTATTATAGTAATATTAATACAAACTGGTAAATGCTTGAAGCCAATATTAGAAAAAACATAGTTAATCGTAAAGAAATAGAATTAATAGCTAAGGGAATACAGGATAACAATCCTGGTATGGCATATCAATCTGCTATGGAATATGCAGAAAAAAATGTAATAAATAAAAAAAAAAACCAGACTATATTATTTATTATGCCAATAAATTATTCATATAGTTTACTAGACCAAATTATTGAAGATAGTAATGTTAATTTAAAAACACATAAAGAATTCGCAGAAGCAAATAAAAATCTGAAAACTTTGAACGAAAAAAAAAAGGAAAATGATTTCGGTAAATCATTAAACTTATTTTATTCACACCCACTAGGAATTTTATACTTAGCTGGAGTGGCTAGGACCTGTGGATTTAATGTTGAAATCCTAGATCTTCATAAAAATTTTTGCGAAATGATTTGGAATAAGAATATAAAACATGAGAGTATACAAAATTTTTTATACGATAACATTAAAGAAAAAATATTACGTCATAATCCTGTTCTTGTATCAATATCATGTTTGTTTTCAATGGCTTCAGAAGTGGCACATGATGTAGCTGCTTTTGTTAAAAAAATTGATACTAACTCAAAAGTACTGATGGGTGGTGGATATCCTACGAATAGCACCAAGGAAACCCTGTGGGATCAAAATGTTGATATAGTTATTGTTGGTGAAGGAGAACATGCTTTCAAAGAAATTATATGTTCGTTAGATGAATATTCTCCTGAGAATTATTTTCATAATCCCGCTATTGCAACTAGGAAGTCGCTTGATAAAAAAATAAAACCTGTTGGAGACAAAATTCAAGATCTTGACAATCTGCCATATCCAGCTTGGGATTTGTTTGATAAACCCATGAGTTATATTACAGGATCAAATCGCACAAGATCATATGACCTTAAAGAAAAAAGATGCGTCTCTCTCTATACTTCAAGGGGGTGTCCATTTTATTGTACGTTTTGTGCCTCTCATACCATACACGGTAGGAAATTACGTTTACACTCTTTAGAACATATTTTTGCAGAAATTGATAAATTAGTAAAAGACTATAATATAAATCTTCTTCTTATTGAAGACGATATTTTTAATTTTAATCGTCAAAGAACTATAGAATTTTGCAAAGGATTAATAGACAGATGGGGCAGTAGATTTGAAATTGAATTTCCAAATGGGATTTATATTCCTACTTTGAATGATGAAGTTGTTCAATGGCTGAGTCGTGCAGGCGTGAAGGATGTTCATATTGCAGTTGAATCTGGTCATCAATATACCCTTACTAATATAGTAAAAAAGGGTGGTTTAACTTTAGAAAAAATTAAGGAAGCTGTGAATGTATTAAACAAATACGATATTATTATACGTAATTTTTTTATTATTGGTTTTCCTGGCGAAACTAAAGAAATGATAAGAAAATCTTTACAGTTTGCTGCTGATTTAAATAGTGATTGGACTTGTATATTTATTGCTACACCAATCCATGGAAGCGATTTACATAGAATGGCACACGAGGAAGGATATTTAAACAATGGCAAAAATAGCAATAGTAAATTAGAGAACACACATTATCTCCGAGCTGGTATAGAAACAGAAGATTTCACAGCTAAGGAACTTGAAGAACTACAGTATGATGCGAATTTACATATAAATTTCATTAATAACCGAAATTTAATTAATAAGCGATATGATAGAGCTGAAGTGATATACGGTGATTTAATTAGACTGTATCCAGAACATTTGTTTGCTAATTATTGTTATTGGCAATCATTAGTTGGTCAAAATAAATTAGAAGATTCTAAAATTATTGAAAATAGGTTAAGGGTTTTATTAAAAAATTCAATTAATATCAAATATGTAAAAAAGTATAATTTATATAACAAAAAACCTTTCGCTGATATTTTATCAAAACGTGAAATTGAATTGACTAATGTAGAAACTCTAGTTACGCCCAAATGGCAACTTATGTAAAAAATATATTAAAGTTTACATATTAGTTCTTTTTATAGAGTCGTAAACCACGATATAATTGTCTAATGCAGTTCCTCGTATTTATTCTTTCATTTTGTGTCAGAACTACGACCGTATTAGTGACCGAATGAAAGGTTAGGCGAGATTTTTGGTGGGTGTGATAAGAATTGAACTTATGACCTCTACGATGTCAACGTAGCGCTCTACCACTGAAAACTATACACCCTAATTTCGGTACTAAGTCTATATTATTTTATTTTACCTTTTCGTAAAGTACTTTATAAAAATAAACATAAAAAATTAGTAATGAAAAAAAATAATATCTACAAAATAAACCATCATTCTTAAAAATAATCCCAGGAATGATTTTCTTCATGCACATGATCTTAATGGATAGCGAGAATGAATTGGCTATGAACCTAGGATAAACGTACCTTTTAACCGATAATGGCAACGAAAGACTTGGAAAAAAGAAATTGGATCTAGTCGTTGGCTAACAGAATAAGGACCTCTATGTTCTAGTCTAGTTCTAGTCTGCAATAATTACTTAGCTCTATCTCCTACAGTCGCCACCAAAGCTTCCTACGAAGCTTCGTGGCTCCTTCCGGAGCCTTTTCTTAAGGAGGCTCATCTGGATTTCAATTTTGAACTTTTTCAAGAGTTCAATCCCGTCTCTCCAGAAAAGAATGATTACTCCTTTTGCTTTAATTGCTTTATGACCTCTGTCATGGAGGCAAAATAGTTATTCTACCCGTACGCCCACCCCCATGCCTCTTTTTTTAAGTACCTAAGGTAAAAAAATAATAATAAAAATTATTTCAAAAAAATGTAGGAATTTACTTGGATCTCAACCAATTCGGAGCCGTCGTAAGCTCCTTCCAATACGGCCTCGGTTAAATGGCGGGACAAATGCTTAACCTTATCGGACCTTCCTCTTAATTTGTCTTTACTGATTTGCACGTATGATTTTCTTAACATTTTGCTCGTACAGTGGGTAAGACCAAGCTCTTTTTTTATAGCCTTCCAACAATTTTTATCTGTCTTTAATCGTGTGGAGGGAGAGTTGCGATAGTCCTTATCAAACATTCTTTCTGGATCATATTTTGTTGTGGCAAAAAGCCAGGGAAATTTAGGAGACTTGTAGAACTCAAAAGGTCTATCTCCCTTAGTGTTCATTCCTTCTCCTGTGGTTACATAATTGCCCATATCTAAAATACTCTCCAGGACAACTTTAATGGGACCTGTGATAATAATAAATTCTTCCTTTTCAGATTTAGTCACCACCTGGGGGCAATAAGATTTTTCCAAATACCTCAATCACTTTTCCCTCTGCCGTCTTAATAAATTCGTGTGTCCATTCCAAATGTTGTTTCTTCAACTGACAAGCCTCCTCACGACGGAGCCCCGTGATTGCCATAAGAATAATAAGCCACGTTTGAAAATAAAATCTATCTAGAAGTTTCATAGCGGTTTCACACACTTTTTCTAAGGTTTCTGGAGTGAAACCTTTCTGGAAATACTTGTGTTGTTTTTTCTTAGGTTTCTTATTAGTTACTTTTCTAGAAGGGCTTTCTTTCGGATTTTCCCCAAGGTAACCAACGTCAACCGCCAGGCTCCAGATTAAGTGAAAACATTCTTTAATATCTTGTCTAACACTATGGGACCTATATTGACTAAGGTATTTCTTAATGTGACCAGGGCGAAGATTATCAATAACTAATTTAGACAGTTGGCTATCGTAAATTGAAAAGTAATTATGCGGATTAAGGTCTTTAGATTTTATTATTCTATGGCCCGATGGGTATTTCTTAAAGAGATCTTTCCAATCTTCTGGCGCTGTTGTTCTGGTCCTGGTGTTAGCTTTAAATGAAACTTTTCCGTTTCCATCATCGTCATTATAATAAACCAAATGTTTGACACGCCAATTATAACCAATGATATACCTCGCTATCAATTTTTGGAAAACCACTGATACATAATTCCTCTATGACCTCGCCTAGAGTTTTCTTCTGGCTTTCCTCAATGTGATCTAGTGTTGCTTTTGTTTTGTTTTGTTTCTTCGTAACATTCTGGTCCTTTATCCACTTTAAATCCTCGTCACTATGTTTTCTACTGATGTCTATAAGATCGTCCTGGGCTTTCTTTATTCCGTATATTCCTGGTTTGAATTGTCCAAACGTATGATACTTGGACACTCCGTTAAATTTATAATGAACGCAAAAGTATTTACCCGTTCTATTCCCCTTCTTGTCCTTTCGTTCACAAAGATTAAAACCCTTCAATCTGGAGTTTTTATCGACATCAAAAGGAGTGTAAGATCGGTTTCATTTTTGTTTAATAATGGTGTTGCCCTGGTCGTCTTTAGTTTTATAGGACCAATCGAAGATATGATCTTTGATAGTCTTATCGTCCAATTTTAACTTACTACTCAAAGCACCACTTCCTTTCTGTTTTCCTGGTACCACCCAAGGCACCACTTTTCACGTGTAACATAAGGATTATATTTAGTGATTATTTTACCCAAGTCTAGAAAGTTCTAAGATCTAAAAGGGATCAAGCGTTGTGGGTTGTGGTGGAGAAACGTATTCTCCATATTAGAAAACCGATGCTCTATCCAACTGAGCTAAGGGCGCCTTTTGTTTTGTCCCAACACTTTTAGTCCACTTAAACCTTAGAAAATAAATCTCGAAACTTTATTTATCTAATCTGGTACCACTTTAGTACCACTATTTTCCTTATTCAGTAAATATTTCTTACGGTTTTTATATCATAACAACGTGATAAATCTATTTCAAAAGTAACGTGTTTACTTGCTTTTATTTGTTGTGAACAACCCAATCAGTTTTCTTAATTTGTTCTAAGTAATCCTCACATCTTCAAAGACGTGGCCTTCAAAAACATTCTCGGTTTTTTAAGTAAAGGTGGAAAAAATTATAAAAAAAATATTATAAAATTTTAAAAATCCAACATCAAATTTAAGGGTGCATGGTTAATGGCAGAAGATAACAGAACATGAAAGTTGATTTGAGTGTAGTGCCGTGAGAATAGTTTTTAGTATTTTTTGCAAATCACTAGAAACGAATATTGAGGTT
>Ga0187833_10004808_pt1 | contig 13035 bp, 14 predicted proteins | sample ETNtaG_37_FD_167968 | JGI IMG/M metagenome (GOLD analysis project Ga0187833, IMG submission 167968) | Marine microbial and viral communities from oxygen minimum zone, Eastern Pacific Ocean - ETNP2014_SV_400_PacBio MetaG (Illumina Assembly) | ecosystem: Environmental > Aquatic > Marine > Hypoxic... | reverse complement strand
AATAACTTAAAATCTTCTATAATCCAATTCAAGGTCAGGATAGATTCTGATTATATTAAGGATTCAGTCAGGTTAAATTATTATGACAATAAATGGATTGAGCTTCCAACAGAATTTATAAGAGAAGACAGCATTTATTATTATTATGAAAGCCCTAACAAAGGATTTGGCTTATTTGCAATAACAGGCCAAAAAATCGTTCAGCCATTTGTTGAAGAACTCGCTCCACCTGAGGTATTTGAAGAAGTTCCTGAAAGGATAATAGAAGTTCCAGAGATTGTGGAATTGAAGAAATTACCGCCTATAAAGGGATATATCTATGCAAATAAATCGTTTGTAGGGTTTATACTTGCTGCTTTATTGATCTCTGCTGCTGTTTTAGTTTATGGCCTTAAAAGAATTAAATATGAGCATGAGGAAGATATTTACAACAAATTCTATGATTTACTCTATCAGGTTAATTTCTATATTAAAAATAACAAAATGAACAATGCTGTCAATGCATATAAGAAGCTATGGTTGGATTATATTGAATTTATGAGTTATCCAATTAAGGAGAAAATTAAGATTGATATGTATGAAAAAGTAAGGCATGTATACGATGAATTAAATAGGATAAAAAAGTGGAAATACAATGAAACTGGCTAAAGAATTTAAAAAAGGGATGAATCTGTACATAAAACAGAATATTAAAAGAGGGAATTCCCTTGACGAAATTAAAAAATCGTTCATAACTCATGGCTACAATCCAGATTTAGCTGAAAATTTAATAAAAAATCATAAAATAAAAAATACATTCATGGTAGCAGCTCCTTTATTCTTAATGTTATTATTGGCAATATCAACTATTTTATTCTATAATTCCGATATAACAACCTTTGCAATCTTAGGGGAAGGATACAGTTTCACTGACAATATTGATTTAATTTTTGACCAAAATGCTGATTATTTATGGAGTATGGAGAACAAGGGCATCCTAAAATCAGTTAAGTTAAACGGCGAGGTAAAGATAAATGGAACTGTCAAAGTCTATCTTCAACATGAAAATAAAACATACTTAATTTTTGACAACAAGCAGCTGGAAGAAGAAGGATTGGGAGGGATAACAGGCTTTGTTATTGAAGACATTCCAATAACGTCGGAAATTAAAAAAGGAAACCTAACTGAAGAAGAACAAATAATCTTGGATAATTTAATCAAAGACATCAATGAAACTAAAAATAATGTTGAGATAGAGATAGAGATTGAAGATAATGAAGCCAAAAAAGAAGTAACAGGAGTTTTAGCTGATGCACAGGAATTATTATTAGACACGTTAATCAATATTTTAGTAAATAAAGATGAAGAAACAGAGATAAAGATAAAATCAGAGTTTCCGGAAATAGAAGAGCCTGAAGAGATTATAAATGATACACCAATACTAAATATAACATTGAATATAACAATAAATGTAACTCCTTCAATTAATGAGACAAACGTTACAATAAACCAGACCATAAATATAACTCCAATAATAAACGAAACAGAAGAAAATATTTCTATAATAAGCATCGATCTAGAGTATGAGGAAGGCAGCATTTACGATAAGAATGATGATGGTTTAGAAAATATTGTAAGCGCTATTGACCTTACAGTTGAGGATACTGAATTTAATTGGGATGTAAATCAGGAAAATCTATGCACTGTATGGGATACTTATAATGTTGAGCAGGATGAAAGCACCTTAGTATGCTATGGAAGCAGCAGATGCTGCAGCTTGCTTGATCTGTCACCTTCAAGGCCAGACTGGAATGAAACTTTCTACGTTGTATATGGGCAATACGGTTCTGATCTAAATAATATGATTTCAGCCCAGGTTGTTTATGCAGACTTTAACTTAAGTTTTGATAATCCATTTTCAGAGATTTATTATTCTGAATGGCAAAATTTAACAGCGAGTTTCTATCAGGGATTTGTAAGATTTGAAGATATATGCATTGAATCATGCATCTTGCCAAATTTAAATTCTACAAGCTACAATCTTGTAATTGAAATAAATAATTCAGAATTGATTTTAGATAGTTTAATCTATGAGATTCTAGTTTCTGAAGAAGATAATTACGCCCCTATTTTATTGAAAAACTTCACAGATATAAAATTTTTCAGTGATGAAAGCTATGCCATAAACTTAAGTGAATACTTTTACGATGAAGACAATGACACCTTAATTTTTGATTATTACAATAATACTGAAATAAATGCTGTTATAATAAATGAAACAGCAACACTTTCAGCAGGTAATTTTACAGGGACAACATATCTGTTTTTTACTGCAGACGATTCAATAGATGCAACTGTATCAAATGTCTTTGAGATAGAAGTTAAAAAGAGAAGAATAGGTCCTTTTATCCTGAAATCATTGAGAAATTTGGTTGGACTAGTATAACAAATGACTATACTAGTATACCGAACCGAAATCTTTATATATTGATTTTTCTTAAATAACCCTATGGCACATATTGTAGCGCAAATACCTGAATTCAGGGTAAAATTCAAAGATGTATTTTCATTGAAAAACTTATATGTTATGCTGCATGAAATACTCTTAGAGGAAGGCTGGTGGGGCTTTGAAACTGGAGAGGCTACAAGAGGCTCTGAATTGCATGCAGATATTGAAACTTTATACTCTGAAAATGTTTTTCAAAAAGGGATCCATCAGGGCGGAAAAGAGATATGGGTATGGTGGCGCTCCCAAAGAGGAAGCTCAGTTGGAAAACCCCATGGATATTTTCGTGATCTGTTAGATATAGACTGGCATGTTGCTTATTCCCAGGAAAGGGAAGTTATGCATCAAGGGAAAAAATTGCACGTTCAATGGGGGGAACTTGAATTGTTTTTCAGGCCGAGAGTGGAAGGCGACTATAAGAATACCTGGGGAAAACACCGGCTATTAAAGCATTTTCAGCATACTTATGAGCATAGGATCATGCACCAGGACATTGAGAAAAGAGAAAAAGAGCTATGGAGAGACAGTTATAGGATAGCATCTAAAGTAAAGACTTTCTTAAACTTAAGGACCTATATGCCGGTTGCAGACCAGTTCCATCCAAAGCTGTATGGCATGGAAGAATAGGGAAATTAACAATTCTAAACATATAATTTTATAAATGGAAGCTTTTTATTTCATTTCCACTATTGCCTCCGTAGCATAGTAGCTATTGCGGCAGGTTTGTAACCTGCAGGTCAAGGGTGCAACTCCCTTCGGAGGCTTATTTCTTAAATACATTTTTAAAAGGATTTGAATTCTAATATTGAATGAGAAAAAAAAGTCTTTTTCTTCAGCCTGATTTGGTTACTGAAGGGCAGTTTCTGGATACATTTTTACGCCAAGATGGTCCAAAAGCAATTTCTGCACTTAACTTTTTGCAAAGTATGAAAGTTACGCCCTTAAATTATGGAACAAAAAATTTTCTAGACATAAATCTACTAGCTGCTTGGTTTAACTGGGCTGGAACCATTTCAATAGTTGATCATGGCAGAACTTACTTAGGGAGAATCTACACTCCAGAAGAAAATGTTCAAGAATTGGAAACTCTTGCACGAAAACTCAGATTTACAACTAATCCCGAAGGTTTAGAATGTATGTTGACAGGAAATGGTGTGGCTTACACAAGACTTGTTTCAAATGTAGTTAGTCATGTAGCAGAGGGTGATGGAAAAAGGCATGATACAAAAGCCAGTGCAGGATTTGATGTTCCGGATTATATTAGATATTTAGTTTCAAACATCCCTTACTTTTCTCAATCAGACCAAAAAAAAGCCTTAGAAATTATTAAAGGACATGTAGATATTCTATTCAAACGTAAATATAAACTAGGGATATCTAGTGGGAAGATTAGATTACCATTACAAAGAAGCAGATATATGGCCAGAAAATTGGCTACCCATGTTCTGCAAATGATCAATACAACCTATCCATTAATAGGATTAAATGAAGATTCAATAAGAATTTATCCACATGCTACACCCAACAGGTTTGGTATTGAAATATATTTTAGTATGGCGTTAATGGCAGATGCAAGTAGGCATTATAATCTAATTCCAAGATAAAAAAACAAACCATTATTAATAAGTGATTTTTTCCTAGATAGCAAAATGCCAAAAGATATACAGACCGAGTATGAAAAATTAAGCAAGAAATACAAACTGCCCAAATACCATGATATGGACTTAGTATTTGAGATAAGCACAATAGAGAATACTAATTTCTTGTTGAGAAACATAATTGGAAAGATTATTGAAAAAACAGAGTATCATACAAAATTCCTTGAGGAATTTATACAGCCTGATGCTGCTTCATTAAGCGGTATGCATGAAATAAGGTTTTTTTCTGATGATGAAAAGCATAAAATCTATATTTTATACAAAAAGCTGATGAAACTTAACAGGAATGCAGTTGAAGTTGACCTGTCCCAAGAAGAAGGCAAAGAAGCAGATTTTATCCTGAATGCATTCAACACATGGCAGGAAATGAAGGATGAATTGCTAAGCCATGTGAAAAAAATGAAAGAATGTTGGGAAAAAGAAACTAATATGGAAGAAGAGCTGGGGTATCTGGGTTAAAATGAAGATGATACTTTTAGGGCCTCCTGGAGTCGGAAAAGGGACTTTAGCGGATAATCTGGCAAAAAAATATTCCATTCCAAAAATTTCAACAGGAGATATGCTGAGAGAAGCTGTCAAGCAAGGCACTGAATTAGGGAAAAAAGCAAAAGAGATAATGGACAAAGGAGCTTTGGTTGAGAACTACCTTGTTCTGGAGATTATCCAGGAGAGATTAAAAAAAGAAGACTGCAAAAATGGGTTTATTCTTGATGGATTTCCCAGGACAATTGTACAGGCAAAAGCTCTTGATAATATGACCAAGACTGATGTTGTCATCAATCTCCTGGCAGGAGATGAGATCATTGTAGAAAGGGTAAGCAGCAGAAGAGTCTGCGCAAAATGCCAGGCTGGCTTTAATATTTTGACTTTAAAGCCCAAACAGGAAGACATTTGCGATAAATGCTCTGGAAAACTGATACAAAGGGATGATGACAAGCCTGAAACAGTAAAAAAAAGATTAGATGTTTACAGGAATGAAACTAAGCCATTGATAGACTACTATGAAGAAAAAGAGATAGTGAAAAACATAAATGCAGAGCAGTCAATTGAGGAAGTCTTTAAAGATACTGTAGATGCTTTATCTAAATAAATTTTCTATGAAAACAGTAGCATAGCTTCCCTTTGGCAGGTAAAAATTAATTTTTGCCTTGAATTTATCTTTATTTAACTCGTCTTTATCTTGCTCAATTAATTTAAAACCATCTACATTAATGAATAAATCCCTTTCATCACCTTCCTGGCTTAACTCTGGAATCTGGTTTATGATAAAATCCCTTAAGATTATTTTCTCTTCTTCCATTATTTCCTTGATGATTTTTGCAATTTCCTTATCATTTATTTCTGTTCCAAAACCAACAATAGGAAGTTTTTCGTTTTTTAAATTATTTTTAATGCATTTTTCTATTGTTGAATTAAATATAAAAGACTGATAAGCATGTATAAATAATTTCAATAATTTAAATGGGACTTTTTTCAATGCTCCGACAAAATCATTATTATTTTTATTCAAATGCTCCATAATATCATTATTAAAATCTGAATTGCTTTCCAGAATCAATTCAATCGCTTCTTTAAAATTCTTTTTTACTATGGCTTTCCCAACCAGAGGGTTGTTTTTGCTGAACCTTTGATCTCCAAAGTAATTAGGCATTTGAATCTTTTCATTTTCTGATTCTTTTATTTTATTTAATTCATTTTCTTCTAGATTTCTTATTGTGATGAAAAATTCATTTCCCTGGTGGCTTCCCAAGGAAACTTCATTGTTTCCATTGCCAACATGCAAAACGCTTATTTCTTTAAAATCTTCAATTTTTTCAATTAATTTTGAATCACTGCTTTTAATAGAAATAATCTGCCTGGTAACAGCAATCTTATCCTTATTTCCAGCAAAACCTATATTTTTTTGGTTGATTCCTAATTTTTGAGAAATTGATCTAATTGTATTTAAAGTGTTGTGATTTATTTTCTTCAACAGAAAATAAGAATACTCTCCTTTCTCTTCTAATATAAGATTATTTACTTCATTCACTACAAAGTCTTCTGGAATTTGTTTTATTTTGTACATAGAAGGAGGGGATAATGCTAAATTTAAAAACTTACCTTACCATAAGCTTGATCATCTCTACCATTCTTTTACTAAATCCGTATTCATTGTCATACCATGTGCATACTTTTACTAATTTTCCTATCACTTTTGTCAGGGAAGAATCAAATATAGATGAATGTGGATTTCCAATAATGTCTGTTGAGACCAAAGGCTCTTCAGAATACTCTAAGATTCCCTTTAAGTGAGTTTTAGAGGCTTTTTTCATTGCATTATTCACTTTATCTACTGTAATATTCTTTTTGGAAATAAAGACAAAATCTGTCAAACTTCCACAAGGAGTAGGAACTCTAACAGACATCCCATCAGATTTTCCCCTTAATTCTGGAATAACCTCTCCAACTGCTTTGGCAGCGCCGGTTGTGGTTGGTATTATATTGACAGCAGCTGCCCTTCCCCTCCTTAAGTCCTTATGCGGCAGGTCCAATAATTTTTGGTCATTAGTATAAGAATGAATAGTTGTCATAAATGCTGATTCAATTCCAAATTCTTTCTCAAGAACCTGGACAACCGGAACCAAGCTGTTTGTGGTGCAGGAAGCATTTGAAATAATATCATTCCCTTTTACTTTTTTATCATTCATGCCCCTTACAATAGTCTGTATGTTGCCTTTTCCAGGAGCAGACAACAAAACCTTTTTAGCTCCTGCCCTTAAATGCATTTCACATTCTTTTCTTTTCCTGAATCTTCCAGTGCTTTCAACAACAACATCAACTTTCAGTTTTTTCCAGGTCAGTTTCTCAGGCTCTTTTTCAGAAAGAACAAGGATCTTTTTGTTATTTACTTTTATATAGCCATTTCCAGCTTCAACATTAGCATCAAATCTCCCATGCACAGAATCGTATTTCAACAAATGAGCCAAGGTCTTTGGATCAGTCAGATCATTGATTGCAATAAAATTGATACCTTTCTCCTTAAAACCAATCCTAAAAAGAATTCTTCCTATCCTTCCAAAGCCATTAATGGCTACATTTACAATTACAATCACCTTTTTTGTTTCTAAGGAAATTTTCTAAGCCATTAATGGCCAGAAAATCTCTTTGAAATCTATGATTTCTAAGAAATACAAAAAATCCTTTGGATTTTTCGGTATCTTTGATTTTCGCTGCCTTTATAGCAATATTTACCATGTATACACCTTTTTTTATCAATTATTCAATTAATAGTATAAATAATTTGCTTTCAGTTAATCAAAATATTTAAAAACTAATAAAATAATAAAAACAATATGGATAAATATCTCCATCCAAAAAGGGATTTTGGTTCAAGGTTCCATAATAGGGCCAAAAAGCTGTTTGAATCAAAAAGGCTGCGCATTGTCATCCTAATCACATTTATAGTGATGATTGTTGAAGGCATTGGCGGCTTTATGACAAACAGCCTTGCATTATTGGGTGATGCAGGGCATATGCTTACTCATCTGTTCTCCTTGTTGATAGCTTTTATTGCAATAAAATTTGCCTCTAAACCGAGTTCAAAGGAAAAAACTTTTGGATATCACAGGGCTGAAATATTGGCTGCTTTTATCAATGGCATAACAATAGTAATAATTGTGGGCTTTATTTGGTTTGAAGCTATTAAAAAATTCATCAACCCGGAGCCGGTTGCTGCAAAACAGATGTTCATCATAGCAGCCATAGGATTGGCAGCAAACCTGGTAAGTGCATTAATTTTGAAAAATGCAAGCAAAAAAGACATGAATGTAAAAGGAGCTTATATCCATCTATTATCTGACACAATTTCCTCAATTGCCATTGTGATTGGCGGCATTATCATCCTAAAAACAGGATTTACACTTATTGATCCGATCTTAGCAGTCATTATTGGTGTTGTGATACTATATTGGGGCATCAATCTTCTAAAAGAAAGCTCAAATATCCTTATGCAGTCAACTCCGAAAGGCATAAATCTGGATAATGTATGCAAAGACATAAAAAAAATAAAAGGTGTTAAAAGCATCCATGACGCCCATATCTGGGAATTAAGCTCAAACATGTATGCAATGACTGGCCATATAATTGCAGGAAACATTAAAGTAAAACAATGCGAAAACATCATTGGCAAAGTAAACAAGATGCTGGAGAAAAAATACAAGATTGGCCATACAAATTTCCAGTTTGAATGTAAGACATAACTATTTCAAGATTTTCAGGAATTCTTTTAATGATTTCGTATTAACAACATCTTTCTTTTCAGCCCCTGCTCGTCTTGCTGTTGCAATTCCAAACCTCATGAACTGCAGATGCTCAGCATCATGAGCATCTGTATCTATGATTAATTTAACACCTACTTTTATAGCAGCTTTAGCATGGACATCATTCAGATCCAATCTATTTGGAAAAGAATCGATTTCCATCAGAGTTTTAGTTCTTTTAGCCGCATCAAATACTTTTTGAAAATCAAGCTCATAAGCAGGCCTTTTGTTTATCAAACGGCCAGTAGGATGCGCTATAGCATCTATATTTTCGTTTTCCATTGCTTGGATTATTCTATTCGTAATCTGCTCTTTAGGATTCTTAAAGCCAGAATGAATTGCTGCAAGAACAAAGTCTAAATTTTTTAAAACAGAATCTTTCATATCTAAAGTCCCATCACCCTTTATATTCACTTCTCCGCCCTGCAGTATTGTGAAATTCTTTAATTTCTTGTTAATTTTATCAATCTCTTTTCTTTGTTTTCTTATTCTTTTTTTATCCAAAGCATTTGCAATCTTAAAAGTTCCAATATGATCTGTTATGCAGATATATTGATAATCTAATTTTTTAGCAGCTAAAGCCATCTCCTCAATTGTATTGGAACCATCACTCCAGTTAGAATGCATCTGCACGTCTCCCTTGATGTCATCATATCCTATTAATTTTGGCAATTTGTTTTTTTTAGCAGATTCTATCTCTCCTTCATTCTCCCTTAACTCAGGCTCTATATACTTCAATCCAAGTTTTTTATAACAATCAGTTTCTGTCTTAGAAGCGATCAGTTTATTTGATTTTTTAAGAAAGACGCCATATTCACTTAGCTTCATCCCTTTCTTTATTGCAAGTTTCCTCAAATCAATATTATGCTGCTTGCTGCCGGTAAAATACAATAAAGCAGAGCCAAATTTATTATTATCAACTATCCTTAAATCAACTTGTAGATCATGCATCTGTATTGTACTTTTAGTAGGTCCATGTGCCAGGACTCTTTCCACATCCTTCATTTTTGTAAAGAAATCCATAACATTTCCTGGCTTTTTTGAAGAAACTAAAATATCAACATCTCCAATGGTTTCTTTTCTTCTTCTCAATGAACCGGCAATCTCAACCTTAGAAACATCTTTTAATTTTCTTAATCTTTCTTTTATTTCCTCTGCTGTAAGCAAAGCATAACTCAATAATTGCCTTTCGGAAGCTGTTTTTGCAAACTTAATTCCCTTGAGAATGTTTTGCTCAACACCAGGTCCTAAACCTTCAATCTTTTGAATCTTACCTTTTTTGGCAGCTTTCTCTAAGTCTTTTAAATTTTCTATTTTTAATTTCTTATACAATTTCAAAATGGTTTTTGGACCTAAACCCTCTACTTTGCCTAATTCTTCAACATCAACAGGAGTCTGTTTCTTTAATTCCTCAAAGTACTTTGAATGGCCAGTGTCTAAAAATTCTTTTATCTTTTTGGCTAGACCTTCTCCAATGCTCGGAATATCATCTAATTTTCCTTTTTTATTTATCTCAGAAATATCTTCACTTAAACTATCTATTACTAAAGCAGCCTTTCTATAGGCCCTTATCTTAAAGACTAAGTCTCCTTTTATTTCAAGAACATCAGCAATATCATTTAATAATTCAGCTACTTCATGGTTTTTCATATAGAATTCTTTAATCTAAGAATATTTAATACTTACGCCAACCCTCTCAATAAGTATCCAATCGCATAAGCGATGATTGCGGCTGCACCGCCTATCAAAAGTGTTTCCAGGCCGCTTTTGAACCAGTTCTTTCCAGTTACATAGGTTTTTGTAGAGCCTATAAAGAAGAAGGCAATGAATGTCAATATGATAGATAATGGGAATACTATCCTTTTTACTGCTTCTGAGAAAAGGGAGATCAGATAAGGTATTAATGGAATCAATCCAACCAGTGCGAATGATACGAATGTTACTGTTCCTTTTTTTACTGGTGATGCTTTTTCTTCTATGATATGGAGTTCATCAACCATCATAGTATCTACCCAAACTTTTTTGTTTGAAGTGACTGTTTTTACTGCGCTTTCCAGCTGTTTTCCCTTGAAGCCTTTTCTTTTGAATATTGCCCTTATCTCATCTATCTCACCTTTGGGATAATTTTCAACTTCCCACATCTCTCTTTTTCTTTCCCTTTCTGCAAATTCAATATTGGATTTTGAGCTTAAGTAGTTGCCAACAGCCATCGAAAAGCCGTCTGCAAGCAAATTTGCCAAACCAAGGATTATGACAACATTAACAGATAAAGCAGCTCCTGCTACTCCGGAAACAACTGCAAAAGTTGTAATAGAACCATCTATCGCTCCAAAAACAAAATCACCAACATATGATCCTTCACCTTTGTGAAGCTCTGGAGCCATTATATCTTTAGCCTTATGAGCTTTTTTTACTTCATCAAGATTTTTAGTTTCATGAGCTGCACGGGCTTTTTCTAATCTGCTTGGCATTTTATTCCTTTAGAATCTGTAAATATAAAAAGATTGTGGAATTGATTGAAAGCACTTAAGTCTTACTTGTTTTTAAGAATTCATTAGCTTTCTTTAAAATTTCCTTGGCATTCTTGTATGTTAATTTTTCTAAAGCTTCATCATAAGGAAGCCATTCAAAGCCGATGTGTTCAAAAGACAACTTTATTTGCTCTGTTTCTGTTTTTGCAACATAAAAAACAACTTCTTTGCTCATTAATTTGCCTTCAAATTTATAGAAATAATGGATATTTTCCTTAAAACCAGGTAAAATATTAATCTTTTCAATGCCAGTTTCTTCAAAAACTTCTCTTTTGACAGTATCTTCCTCTTTCTCTGCTGCTTCAATATGCCCTTTTGGAAAATCCCAGTGTTTCTCCTGATAATGAAGCAATAGATACCTAATTCCTTCTTTATCCGACTTAAAAACAACAGCTCCTGCTGATATTTCTTTTTCCATTTGTAGAGTAAAAACCGAAAGGTTTATATAGTATTTATATCATAGAATATACATATTTAAATATACATAACAAAAAAGAGAAACATTTATATATAACAAGTACGTAAGATTGATACAAGTCCCAGATATAAGAGTCTTTGAGGGGTTCTGGACTTGATATCATCAATTAACGCTTATACATACCTCACTCTAATTTTGAGGTAAAAGGGGGTTGGGTGAAAAAAAGAGCATAGAGATTAGAGTCGCATTTATGCTATTTTAGTTTAATGGTGGTTTTTATAAACGTGGGGAGAGAAATGAAAATAACAAACGGTAAAATTTTTGACACAGTAAAAGAAGTTGTAGGAGAAGATTCCTTAAAAGTAGTTGAGTTTCTTAAAGATAAGAAAAATATTTCTGATTTCAAGATTGCTGAAAAAACAAGCACAGATATTCATCAGATAAGGAATATCCTGTATAGGCTTTACAATCATAACTTAGTTTCTTACTACCGAAAAAAGGACAGGCAAAAAGGATGGTACATAAGCTACTGGACTTTTAACAAGAAAAGGATCAAGGACCTTATGGGCACAGTCAAAAGAGAAAAATATGAAAAATTTTCAGAAAGATTAAAGATAGAAGAAGAAAATAAGGATAATTTTTATCTTTGCCCAAATGCATGCATCAGAATAAACTTCGAAAGAGCAACTGAAGTTGATTTCAGATGCCCTGAATGCGGAACTATCCTAACCAATCAAAGTAATGATAAGACTATTGATTTCTTAAGGGGCCAGATAAAAGAAATGAAGATCACTAATGGGTTTAAGATTTAATTATTTTTTTATTGGTTCAAATCTATATTTATAAGTTGTAGTGTTTCTAATTGGAATCAAAACTTGTCCAATGTTCTGTTTCAATATATCCCAATATATAAGGGCTGGAAATCTTCTATCAGGAATTAAAACTTTTCTAAGGTATTTATTCAATGTAGCTTTATTCCTAAAATAAATATGCATCCTTGGATAACTTACTCGACCTACGCCGTAATTTATCTCTGTTGAATTTCCAAGATGTCTATCTCCAAGAAATCTATGTGCTGCTTCATTTAAAATCAGATTCTCGAAATTTAATCCCCATCTCAAAGGATTATCTAAGTATGGATTAAAGTCTGGAGTGAGATCCGAGCGTGGAGAGCTATAATTTTGCCTATTGCGTGTTAGTGTTTCAGTTTCTGGGCCTAATGATTTAGCAACCGCTTCTTCAATTTCAGCGCTGGTTACAATTGCTGATTCTTCTAATAATTTATCTACACATTTTGCAACAAGTTTTTGGATATGGTCAATAGCAACAGTTCTAACATCACCGATTGCTAAAACTGGCCCTTTATCTATAAAATTAACTCCATATTGAGAAATAAATCTTCTGAAGCCACCAACAGTTATAGTTGAGGCTCTTATTTCTTCATACAGCAAATCGCTCAACTCTGCCATAAATTATTAGTTACTACTTTTAAGTATATAAATTTATTGTAAGAATTAGCGAACTGACCTAATTTAGTATGCTTAATCGTATATGAAAAAAAGTCTCCCAGGTAAGAGGTTTGCTTTGCAAACCCTCTTTCATTGCCGGAGTCTTACCTTTTTTCATTTCTATAAAATTATGTTGC
>Ga0187833_10004805_pt1 | contig 13039 bp, 7 predicted proteins | sample ETNtaG_37_FD_167968 | JGI IMG/M metagenome (GOLD analysis project Ga0187833, IMG submission 167968) | Marine microbial and viral communities from oxygen minimum zone, Eastern Pacific Ocean - ETNP2014_SV_400_PacBio MetaG (Illumina Assembly) | ecosystem: Environmental > Aquatic > Marine > Hypoxic... | reverse complement strand
ATTAAATCGATTCGACCAAATGTCATTCATGGGTACATGCTAGGAACCAACGAACTCTGTTTTATTCTGGCACGGCTGCTCAACATTAAGGTTGTTTGGGGTATTCGCAACTCAAACATCGATTTCTTAGATTTCGATTGGTTCACCCGACTAAAATTTCTTATCGGCACATGGATGTCCCGGTATGTGGATTTGATGATTGCAAATTCAGAATCAGGGAAAAACGACCACATCGTCAGGGGCTATTCAGAAAACAATTGGCGCATCATTCCAAACGGTATCAACATCACCCGGTTTTATCCAAATAGACCGGTTGGAGAAGAAATGAGATCAGAATGGGGAATCAAGAAAGATTCGGTAGTCATTGGTGTCGTAGGACGCATTCACCCCATGAAGGATCATACCACATTTCTCAAGGCGGCTGCGATGTTTCTAAAGGAAAGGGGGGATGCTTTTTTTATCTGTATTGGAACCGGATCGGATTCATATAAAAGAAAATTGCATGACCTGGAAAATAAATTGAACATATCCCATCGAACTATCTGGACGGGAACGGTTGATAATATGTGTCGGGTCTATAATGCTTTGGATGTTTTGTCATCTTCATCCGCTTACGGTGAAGGATTTTCCAATGCTATTGGTGAAGCGATGGCCTGCGGAGTGTTGTGTGTGGTTACCGACGTGGGGGATTCTGGCACTGTCCTGGGGGATGCAGGTTTTGTAATACCACCACGAAATCAGATGGCGCTAGTTGAAGGATGGAAAAGGATTTTGAATTTATCAGAGAAAGAACGAACGAATCTCAGTATTTTCGCAAGAAATCGGATAAAGAATCTGTATTCGCTCGATAACATGGTGGACAAAACAGTAGCTGCCTTACTTGGCTTAATGGATACTGAACACCATATGATTCAGTAATTATGAAGATATTGATCATTGCTTTACAGTTCCCGCCCGTATCATCGGGAGGGGTGGCTTATGTTTCATTTAACTTGTATCGGGCATTCAGACAGTTTGGTCATACAGTAAATGTTCTCGCTTATGGATCCAAAAAGCCATTCCGGGATTATCCCGGGGTTATCCGACTCGGTACCTCTCCAGTTGGATTTTTGTATCAGAGTTTTCAAAATAGGAAGTCATTTGATCTCTTGGAGTTTGATACAATTTTTATTCAGGGATTCTCTAGTGCCGGTCTGATACCAAAGTTAAAAAAACTCCAACATTGCAACATCGTATCGGTTATCCATGTATCGACCTATCAAGAGATGAAAACCATTCGGTCGGTACGGGATGATTCAGGTCTCATTCTTGGAAAACCAACGTGGGAGGAATATCATACTAAATATATTCGTTCTCCCGTTTTGCTGGTGTTGGAGCATTATGTTTACAAAAATAGCCATAAAATGATCGGTGTGTCTAATGCGACAACTCAATCAGCGATCATCGACTACGGTATTCATCCCTCAACGATTAAAACTATTCGTAATGGAGTTGATTTTGAGCGATTTTCTTACCAACAGACTCCTGAACACATTCCAAAAGTTCGGAGGGACGGACACAAGCTGCTGCTGTTTGTCGGAATTCTCAGAAGGATCAGAAAGGGAGTATATCTTCTTCTTGAATTCTATAGACACTTGAAAAAGGAAACAAAGGATATCGACCTGGTGATCGTCGGCAATGGCAATCACAACACAAGGATACAAAAAATTATTCATCGTTCACACTTGAATCATTCGATTAATGTGATCGGAAATATTGATAATGATGATCTTGCATATATTTATAGTCAGGCTGATGTGACTATTGTACCCTCTCTCTATGAAGGGCTACCCCTGGTAGCTCTCGAATCACTTGCATGCGGCACACCTGTGGCTGCAACAGACATTGCATGCCACAGGGAGATCATTAATGAGAAAAACGGCGTGTTATTGGCAACCGGAAACCCCGTGTCTTGGAGAGATGAAATATTGAATTTGCTGAACCGAAAAATAGATCGGGAGCAGGTTAAAAACAGCATTGCCCATCTTAATTGGAACAGTATTGCCCAAGCGTATCTGAACTGGGCGAAATTCTAATAGAATGAATAAAACGCTAAGTATCGATGAGTTTTGTGGCAAGTACAAAGTTTTGATCATCATTATTCTCTCCTCTATTCTGTTGCGAGCTATCTTTTTTGTCACCCTGAGACCTTGGGATGAGCAAGTATTGACAAATAAGATACTTATTGGAGATGCCAGCGGGTATCACGAACTTGCTAAAGAGCTTTTGAATAGGAAGGCATACACATCTCCTGCGTCACAGTTCAGGACGCCAGGGTATCCTTTTTTCCTTTCGATCATATACGCAGTGGTAGGGATAAAGCCCTGGTGGGTTCTTTTACTGCAGATTTTATTGAATGGGGGTGCCATTGTACTCGTTTATGCATTGAGTAGAATATTTTTTAGCGAAGCGATATCATTGATATCTGCTTCATTATATTCAATCAATCCACTCAACATCTATTATGCCCAGACGATTCTGACTGAAACGTTGTTCTCATTCATTTTTTTGACTTGCATGCTCTTTCTATTCAAAGGCCTATCTATCGGAAAAATCAAACTGGTCTTTGTCAGCGGTCTGCTTCTCGGCTTATCTACACTGGTGCGACCCGTCACCCAATTCTTTCTCGCGGTTGTTGTTGGGATTCTTTTGACTTGGCCGGAAAAAAAGAGCGGTTTTCGAATTACCGCAATAATCGGATTTTCGCTTTTATTCTTTATAACAGTAGGATCCTGGGGAATACGTAATTATTATCTGTACGGTCAATTTGGATTGACTTCATTTCAAGGATATAATCTATTGTTTGACAATGCAACAGCAACAAAGAAAGTAAAAACCGGAAAACCGTACGTCGAGATAAGAAAAGCGTTCAGTGAAACAGCCGAACAGAGGGGGATAGAAGGATCTACGCCGACATTTCAAAACTCATCCATTTATCAAGAAATTGCGCTCGAATATATCTTTCAGAACTGGAAAGATTATATTCCAATACATCTGCGGGGCATGGTTTTAACTTTTTTAGATGTCGGCGTCATCGGTATTTGTCGATATCTTGGATTTGATACAAAACCATTAACCGTTGAGTTTACCGCAACATATGGATCGATTCCAAAAATGATCGGCGCTTTTTTTCGAATCAAACCAACATCGGAGATTCTTTTTTCAATTCCATTTTATATGTTGCTCATTACGACTTATGCTGGATTTTTCATTGGTGGTGTATCCCTAGTAAGTGAAAAGCAATATCTGTTGGTATCGATTATACTTATTTTAATGATTTATTTTTCTTTATTACCAGGCGTAATTGGGCAAGCTAGATATCGAGTTCCGATCATACCATTTTATTTAATCATCTGTGCAAAGGGATTTTCAGAAATAGTCAATTTTTTTAAATATAGGTAGTTTGCATTCTCGAAAATAACCATAAAATGAAGATATTAGATGATAAACATTATTATTTCAGGATTGGGGTATTCTCTGTTCTGGCTGCTTTTATACTATTAGGTATCGGTTTCTTTGGCATGTCATTTGTTTCTTTTGAAGCTGTAAAACCAACACTTGATAGCTTAGCCAATGACGGCCATGCCAGCGTCGACCCTACTGTTTTAAAAAAAGTATTTCGAATAGTACGATGGTTCGGTATTGCCTTAATCGCTTTCGGCACTTTACTGATCTATTTCAGAGCGCATGCATTCAGATTGTTTTCATCGCTAGGTGAATCAACCTGCGATCTGATAATAACTTCATCCTCATCGTTAAAAAGGGCTATAAGGGAAGAAGATAGATTACATCTTTCAGGGCTGTTGACCATATTGCTGATCGCAATCGGCCTGAGACTGTATTTCAGTTCCATTATTCCGATGCGGTATGATGAATCATTTACATTCATTACGTACGCCTCTCAACCTTTTCATTATATTATCTCCAACTATTCCTTTCCCAACAATCACATTTTTCATTCCGTATTAGTCCGCTTTGCGTATCTTTTATTCGGAAATGAACCGTGGGCACTCAGGCTTCCGGCTCTGATATCCGGAACGCTCTTGATCCCGGTATCTTATTTGACGGTACGGTTTTTGTTCGATAAGAATTCCGCACTTCTCGCTGGCGCATTAATGGCCACGTCACCCGCGCTTATCGAATATTCAACGAATGCACGCGGATACATGCTGATATGCCTGTTTACCATGATACTCATCGGTTTGGCGAAATTGAATATCCGACAACGAAACACAGCGGCATGGGTTTTGTTCGTGACCGTTTCGGCGATTGGATTTTTTACCATGCCGAACATGCTGTATCCGTTTGGTATCGTAGTCAGCTGGATGGTTATCGAAGTCGCATTCGGTCACGCGGAAATGCAATATAGACGGATAGCCAAAGACCTTATTGTTTCCGTGGCGACGACATTGATAATCGTAATGTTGCTTTATATTCCTGCATTCACTATTTCTGGCGACAAGATAATTTTCTGGATGAACAGGTTTAAAACCACTGGAAACATCCAGACCTTCATCATCGGGCTTTTATCCAGTCTTGAGTCGTTGTGGATCTATTGGAATCATGAGATTCCAAATATTATCAAGTGGTTACTCATCACCGGATTTTTTTGCTCCGTACTGTTTCATAAGAGAGTTGCATCCCATGGCGTACCGGTGCTTTTAGGTGTTTGGGCATTTCTGATACCCTGTCTTTTAATTCAAAAGGTCATTCCACCGGGAAGGGTGTGGCTGTATCTCTTACCCGTCTACTTTGCATTATCATCGGCTGGCTTTGTCCATCTCGTTAAGCTTGCGACCATTAAGGGAACACGGTATCAAACGGTTCTATTTAACCTGATTCCCCTGATACTAAGTATGTTTCTATCTTATCACCAGGTCCATACCCGATCCGTATATTATTTAAATGAAGCCGGTGGGTTGAGAAATGTCGAAGGAATTACCCTGTTCTTAAAAGATTACCTGAAAGACGGCGATTCGATCGTGACCTTTTCACCCGCCAACTACCCCTTATTGTACTATTTCGATAGACACAACATCCCAACCCGATATATAGAGTTTTCCCCCATCAATACCGCTAAGCGTGTGTTGCCGATTGTCAATGGTGGGAACACCCTGGAGGGCATCATGTCTAGGATTGATGGGGAACTGAAAAAGGGAAATTTCAATCGACCGTATCTGTTAAGGAAGTTCTCTTTTTCGAGTATTTATGTAATAGAGAGATCAAAGTTATAACGCATGAAGAAAATCACCATTTGTATTTTTCGAATCTCATTTCTGCTGTACCGCTCCTATCAGCCTCAAGATTACTGCATGAAATGAGAGGTTTAAAAAATTCGACAGATTTCTGATTTCCGCCTATAGATCACAATTACAGGCAGAGAAGTGTTTTGATTGGCAATAGAATTGCCCGGAAAGTAACTGAGGAAAAAGATAAAAACGTACTTATCATCGCACGGGGTCGGAAAATAAATTTTTAATGGTGGAAGATCCAATTAGAAGAACCATCGAATTTATTCACGCGGTTAATTATAAAATTCATATCATGCCATTTTGGAAGGAATACCAATTTGATGATGAAAGAATATACCTGCCAGATGAATCACTATACACTCTTATTGAAAAAGAGAATATATTAAAGAAAAGCACTATTCAATAATTACTTTGCAGAATATATACAACTTAATCCTACCCCACAAAAATAGACCTTAAATATTTTTGTGGCACTGCAAAAATGACTTGCAAATTTTAAAGGATAACAAATCTTTGAAGAAGATTACTATTTGTATTTTTATTTTATCATTTTTATTATACCGTCCCTATCAACTGCAAGATAGTGGGCTTAAATATGGTGACGATGACGATGTATATTTCTCACATGCAATAGCAATTACTCAGCTAGAATTCCCGACTACGGGTAAATTTCCAGTTGGATCGGGTATGATGGCGGCTCCTTTTGTATTTGTTTTTTCAATGTTAGATAAAATTAATGGTGTCCGGGTAACCGATGTGCATTCTGATGCAGCAGTAAAAAGCTGGACTCAGTTTGGATTTGTTTTTTCTTCGATGTTATATTTTTGGTTATCGTGTTATTTATTATTTAAGACGCTAAGATTGTATTTTAGCGAAAATCATTCTCTCGTGGCGGTAATCCTTATGGTACTCCTACAAGGAGTACCTTTATATGTTTATCGTAGACCAATTTTTTCACATGTGTATGAATTGTTTTTGCAAAGTCTATTGGTTTATTTCATAGTTCGATATGATCGTATGAATGAAGAGGGTCACTATTTGTCCGTAATGTTTATCTGTTTTATAATTGGAATGGTGGTGGTTGTAAGGTACAATAATGCAATTATCGCACTATCATGGCCAATTGTGATATGGGGGATAAGGAATAATGGAATTATCAATAAAAATAGATTGAAAAAGGTATTGTATGCATATGGTATTTTATTTCTTCCAATGCTTACATTATTTATTATACCCGAAATTTATTATTCAGAATGGACAAGATTTAATTATTTCATTAAAGTTTCCAGCATTTTATTAACCAATCTTCAGAATCTTACATTGTTATTTTACTTTAAAAGGCTGCTACACGTTTTGATCGGTATCGACTGGGGTTTATTTTTTACTGCCCCATTTATTATTTTATCCTTAATATCTTTTTGTTATTTTGAGGCTCCTTTTAAAAGATTGTTGCTGATACCATCATTAGCTCTATTTATTACGTTTTTTATGTTTGTATTATCATGGAGATCACAAGGTGCATGGTATGGATACAGATACATTATTTTTTCAGCTATACCGATATTAACGCTACCAATGGCCAATTTGATTAAACACGAGCATCAGCGGTATGGAAAAAAAATATATATACCAATTTTATTTATATCGTTGTTGCCTTTATTTTCAATGCTTTGTTTTGAAGGAAATCCTGATACATTAACCTTATCTGGAAGTGACAAAAACGGTAACTGGATATTTTGGGGCAATCCAACATTTCAATTGGAAGTATGGAAAACATTTTTATTTAATGTTAAAGGATTCATCATTGCTGTTTTTAAGGGCGGGCCACTATATATAATTTATCTGCTTGCCGTATTTTTGAAAAAGACTCAACTGTTGCCTCCAATAGTGTTAGAAAAATATCCACGCTTTGAATTGATGGTACTTTTCAAGTCGTTGATCATTTATCTTTTACCTTTTGCCTTTTATTCTATATACATGTATTTCAACAAATGGAATTTAGGAACGCTATTAGGAAGGACTAACCGTACGAGATCAAAATAGTGGACTAAGCTTTTCGTAAAGAAATTTGCCTATTTTTTTCGTTCCGACGGGGGTATTGTGGGTAAGATCATAATAATCGGTAATGGGATCAAAAACCAATTCTGAGGCCAAATCGATGCAGACCCCGTTATTTTTCTTGCATACTTCCATAAGTTTTTGATTCATCAAGCTGATCATATAATATTCATCTACACTGTTATACGGGATTCCGTTATATTTATTAACTTTATTTATTCCACGGACCTTGTTATCTGTTATCGAAAATGATCGTTTGGTTTGGGTTACGAAAATAGGTCGAGCTCCAAGAGTCCTAGCTTGTTGGCAGAGTATTTCGAGCCTTTTCCCATAGCTTTTTAATTTGGTCTTCATGACGGCATAATGGTCTTTGATCAACGGTTTGTCTGTCCAGCCTTCGGTTGAAAAATCTTTATCTGTCCCATGGCCGATACTACTGGCATTGACTTTCAGGATTCCAAAAAAGGTCCGGTACAAATAATAGAGTGCGCTCTGATTCTTGATCGCGATTTTTATTCTCACCAGTCGATGATGTCTCCCGATGATATCGTCATAAATATTTTTTTCCCCCCTGTAAAAATCATTCAAACCCAGGTAAAACAGAAAATATCTCACCTTCAACCCCGAAATGGACGGAAACCACCATTCAAAATTTTTAATGTTACCGTAGGACGTTTGACCATCAACTCCTGCATTTACGACATATACATCTTTACCGTTTTTTCTAAATTCATCATGAAGCACATCTTGCCAGGTTGCACCATCGGCAATGTACCGCTGGTCCGTAGTACTACCGCCGATTGTCAGGATATCGATATTTCTTCCTTTGACATATGTGCCCCTGAATCCAGAACTATCCTTTGTAAACTTTATGATTTTTTGAGGCGATGGATACAATCCGCTGATGTCAAAATAAAAAGTACTGTTTTTGATGATGTTTAATCGGTTTAGTCTGCTTGGAGATATCCAATCACCAAACAACAGCTCTATGGCAATCAATCCAACAAGGAGAATACAAACATTAACGCCGATAACCTTTATAGCGCTGGCGAAGCTTTGGTTTTTTCGGAAAACAATCAATGAAAAACCCACCAAAAGGACGAATATATTGAAACCCCTCAGGACCGAAGTGCTTATCAACGACAATATGATGCTATTGGGGAATATTACATCAAGCACCCATTTATTCAGGATGAGCCCCAGAAGCATGAATAATAGGCCTGCATATAGCTTTTGCCGCGATCTGTTATTTTTGTTTTTCATGTCAGATTGTGTCCGGTTGTGTACCGGTAAATACCTTCGAGCGTTATTGAAACCTAAATATGGCATACTGGGAAGACATAAGCAAGAGTGTTGACCCAGTCCGTCAGGGTAATCACAGATGGGAATTTGGTATTTCGCACCATGCACAGAACGAATTGGGGAACTTGGTTTCAAGGAATAAGACATGAAACACATTCAGAAACTCATGCAATTGCACAGATTACCCGGAATTCTGTTTGGCAGCGGTATGAGACATGTCGCTCGGCTTATTCTCATATATGCTGTCTATCCGGTGGTGATGCGATTTTTGCCTTTTTTTGCACGGGGAGTGAGAAAAATAGATCGGTGTAGGAGTAAACTTTTCGTTAAACGGGAATACAGACGGTTACAATCATCTGCAAATAGATTAATCAAATCCGTTGAGACCGAGAATTTGGTGGGAGTCGACGAGTTAGGACTGGATGATGAAGCGATTCAAAGCATCAAAAAGCATAATCAAAAAAGCAGCAATGACCTATTTATAATCGGAACCATCGACCTGGATGGGTTTCTGCTGACCACGTTGGGCATTGATTCGAAGAGACTGATACCGATAACAGATGAAAGCCAGTATATACCACGGAATAAGTTTTCCATCGAACTCGTTTCCATCAACAATCACGTGGGGGTCCGCAAAACCTTTAGAAGCAGGAAGTTCTCATTCATCAATGAATTGCAGATACTCATTAAACTCAAGCAGTATGGCTGTAATGTACCATCCATTCTGGATATTGATTTTGACCGTTGCAGCTTCACCATGGCTTATATACCCGGTTGGGTGTTGAGGGAAAAATTAGCCCGATCAGGTGCCGCTATTCGCGATCGAGATGTTATTAAGGATCCTCATTATGGATCTTTGACACCCAAACAGTCCTGGTTGCAACGAATTGAAACCGGTCGACGTTTTTTATCAAAGAGTGTAAGCAGCGAGTTTATCGATTCGCTGTCCAGTGAAATGCAAAAGATCCATTCGACCGGTGTAACCGGATTTGAGATTAAGTATGGTAACATCATCATCCAAAAAAAAACAGAAAAACCATTCTGGATCGATTTTGAAGAAGCTCATGTTTCTTCTGGCAGGGGAATGATCTTTAACTGTTTGAAGGAGTGGGATATTCAATTATTCAACTTACACTTCAATACAGAGTATCTAACCTATAAAAAAATAAAGAAAATTATTGAGAATAAACAAATCTCTGGAATTTCCGACTGGTATGCCCCGGCTTACATTGGTTCCGGGCTACATGTCGGACCTATTTGGAAAAATGACTCTGGATTTGGGCGATGGCATTATATTCTCAAGCCCAATTTGCCGCAACTAAGGGAGAAACGTGTTCTGGATCTTGGTGCAAACAACGGTTGCAATGCGCTGGAAATGCTGCGACATGGGGCCGGTGAGGTGGTCGGCGTGGAACTAGATCACACGAAAATAGAGCAGGGCAGGTTCCTGAAAGAAGCCTTTGAATGCATAGACAATCAATCATACCGATTCAACTATATCCACGGCAACATGGCAGATCTTCCTCAGATGGATTTGGGGTCATTTGATGTGGTGACAGCTTTTTGTTCCATTTACTATTTGAGTGATCCTGGGATCGGTGAATTGATTCGATATATCCGTTCGATTACGAACACAATGGTCGTTCAGTGTAATCATGCACGAAACATCAACCGCAGGGATGAACACACTTATACCAAAGCCTCGATTCCTTATAGCCTGAAGGTATTGAAGGAGAATGGTTTTTCGAAAACAAAAGTCTTTTCCCCAAAGGGATATGTCCGCCCGCTCATCGTCGCGAAAAGAGGATAAACATACCGTGGAAATATCCTGGACTTATCAGAATGATCTTGAAGGTGAATTCCGATTGCAGACGAAACCGAGTGCATATGTGCAACATGTTGGAGGTGACCTTTGGTGAAGGAAAGGGGGAACCTGATTATCAATTTGCACAGACTGCTGGATCTCTGTTTAACCGCAGTGTCGTTCCAATGTGCATACGTAATTAAGAAACATGATCTCCTTTTTTTGAGCCTACTTGATGATAATATTAAAGGCCTCACTACATCTCCAAACTATAATGCGGTATTATTTTTAATCATTATCATCTGGTATATCACATTTAATTTTTTCGATTTGTATGTTTCATGCAGACAGCAAAATTTCGGGCAGATATTATGGAATACGGTCAAAGCAATACTAATCGGTTTTGTTATCCTTATCTTTGCAATGTATATTTTTAAGATTCCGCATGTCAGTCGAATTATGCTGGCCATATTCATTGGGATTAATTTAATAACCCTCGGCATAAGCAAGGGTACGATTTACAGGCTGTTATCAAAAAGCAGACAAAGCGAGTATAATATCCGTAATCTCCTCATTATTGGAAGCGGGCATGGCAGCAAAGAAATTGTACATTCTGTCGGGAATAGTTCAAAATCCGGATATAGGATTATTGGCTGTTTGGCGGTAGATCGGAACAGAACGGTCGAAAAGGTTATTGATGGAATCAATGTTATCGGTACGACAGATGATCTGAATAAGATATTGAAAGAACAGGTTGTGGATGAACTGGTTTTTTCAAAACCACCCGATGAAATAAACAATGCTGCTGAATACATTGCGTTGGCTGAAGAGATCGGAATAGATGTTCGAATACTACCATACTGGCACTTAAATAAAATCGGATACAATCCAACCATCGGATCGATTCAAGTTAGAGACTTTTTAGGTATACCGGCGTTAACCCTGACTTCCGCATCTAAAAGATCGGGGGAGTTGGTCATAAAGAGCATTTTTGACTATATTGCAGCGTCTATCGGATTAATTCTTTTTTTTCCGTTTTTCATAATAACTGCCATTGCCATTAAAACCTCATCTGAGGGTCCGGTTTTCTTTAAACAAGAACGATTAGGATTAAATGGACGAAAATTCATGGTATACAAATTCAGAACCATGACTGTTGATGCTGAGGCAAGACATAAGGAAGTGGTTGCTCTGAATGAGGCAGATGGACCGGTTTTCAAAATTAAAAAAGACCCTCGGATTATTCCAATCGTGGGAACATTTCTCAGGGCAACGAGTTTGGACGAATTGCCTCAATTAATTAATGTGAGCAAAGGCGAAATGAGCCTGATCGGTCCTAGGCCTCCGATTCCCAATGAAGTTGAAAAATACGATGTATGGCAGAGAAGACGCCTGTCCATGAAACCCGGTATGACATGTATCTGGCAAATTACCTCGAATCGCAATAGAGTCGGTTTTAAAGAATGGATGAATATGGACCTTCGGTACATTGACAATTGGTCACTTGGATTAGACTTTAAGATACTATTGAAAACGTTACTGGTTGTGATAACGGCGGCCGGAAGATGAGGATTAAATATGACTTGTTTCCAAATACCTGAGATGACGGATGGAAGAAAAAAGTTGTGACGATGTATATTCTTGGACTTAGTGCATTTGCTCATGAATCGTCCTGTTCTCTTATTAAGGATGGGGAAATACGCGTCGTTCTTGAGGAAGAAAGATTTAATCGAGAAAAGCACACCTCGAAATTTCCGATAAATGCAATCGAGCAGTGCTTGTCTATCGAGGGTATCACCATCAGCGAGATCGATAAAATTACATTTTTCTGGCGCCCTATGAAGGAGGTCACCGGAAACATTATCCATGTTATAAGATACCTCCCTGAAAGCCTGAACCTTTTGCGAACTCACTCCGGAAGTGAGGAATGGTCATTTCTAAAGCGGTTTTGGTCGAAACAGAATATCGGACGGAAGATCAAGAATCATTTTGGATTAAATAAAACGCCTGTGATTAATTACATTGAACATCCCTTGAGCCATGCTGGTAGTGCTTTTTTCGTCTCACCATTTCATGATGCAGCAATTCTGACGATAGACGGAAGAGGAGAATCTACGACCACCATGTTGGCTGTCGGTCGAGCTAATAAGATAGAGAAAATAAAGGAAATAAAGGTCCCTCATTCGTTGGGGCATCTCTATGCTGCTGTAACTGACCATCTGGGCTTTAAACCTTTCTTTGATGAATGGAAGGTAATGGGAATGGCAGCATATGGAAAGAATACTTATATCAATGATTTCAAAGACATTGTTTCTTTCAAGGAAGATGGTGGATTCCAGCTCAATCTCAAATATTTTAAATTTCATACTCATAGTCGTGATGTTTGGTTGAGTGATTCATTTGCTGAACGATATGGTCCCAAACGAAGACACGATGATCCCTATAATCAAAGGCATTATGACCTTGCATTTGCGCTGCAGTCGTTAGTTGAAAAAGCGGGGGTAATTTTAGCTAACCATCTTCACCATGCCACCGGGCTTAAGAATCTTTGTATGAATGGAGGCGTTGTGCTAAATTGTTTAAT
>Ga0187833_10004804_pt1 | contig 13041 bp, 8 predicted proteins | sample ETNtaG_37_FD_167968 | JGI IMG/M metagenome (GOLD analysis project Ga0187833, IMG submission 167968) | Marine microbial and viral communities from oxygen minimum zone, Eastern Pacific Ocean - ETNP2014_SV_400_PacBio MetaG (Illumina Assembly) | ecosystem: Environmental > Aquatic > Marine > Hypoxic... | reverse complement strand
ATCAAAGATGCTCTTAAAAAAATTTCAACAAAGGAAAAAAAGATAATCGTTATCTTCGGAAGCCTATATCTTGTTGGAAATGCTTTGAGTATGAATTAGATATTCTCTTTTATCCAAGAAACAATATTTGATTTTGTAGTAACTCCATTTTTTATACTTTTAACTTCACCATTTTTAAAAATAATCATCGTAGGAATTCCTCTAATACTAAATTTTGTTGGAGTATTCGGATCGTTATCAATATTTAATTTTGCTATCGTAATGTCATTTACCATCTCTTTAGAAATTTCGTCTAATATCGGCGCTAACACCTTGCAGGGAGAACACCAATTGGCCCAAAAATCAATTAGAATCGGCTTTTCATTTTTTATTAGCTGTTCAAAATTTTCATCTGTAGCTTTAATTACACTTCCCAGAGTTTCTTCTTTTGGTTTGCTTACTATAATTGAATCTTGATGGCTTTGGTTTGTAGACTCAGGGGTTGGATTGCTTTTATCTAAAATTTCATTGTCGGACATAAAAGTAAAATATGATTTAATTTGATTTTGTCAATAAGATACAAAATAAAGTGTTAATTAATTTTTTTTCCTTTATCCCAATTGTCAACACTTTTAATGCCTTTAGAATCTATGGTAACTCCCTTTCCATGCCTTAAGCTGTTTTGCCATCCTCCCTCATAAATTGCACCAGAATTCCAAATATATTTGCCTGTCCCGTGTCTTTTGAAAGCTTTTAACTCCCCAGTATAAACACCATTTGAATAAATACATTGTTTGATATTAGAAACGGATGTGTTTTCACAGTATTTAGAAATTTTATAAATCTGCTCTCCGTTTAAAAAATAAAAAAAAATAAAGTAAAAAAATATAAATGGAGCAACAATAATTATTAAAGTTATTTTTTTCCCTAAAATAATTTTTGTTTCGTAAATTATATAAAGAAAAACAATGGTAAAAATAATAGAAATCCAAAAGTCATGATTAAAATAAATTATCCCGGCTGAGGGAATAAAAACGAAAATTAGAGATGTGTACAAAGCAAAACCAAGATTTGTTAAAATATTAAATGCTCCGTGAAATAAATCAGTATACGATTTAAAAATCTTTTTTGCAGTATTAGGGAACCATGAAAAAAAGAAAGAAACAGAAAGTATTGGTAACCAAACCCATAAATAAGGTATTTGTATATATTCATTTAGAAGACCGAGATTCACAATTATTTTTTAAAAGTTTCCTTTTTCATTTTTTCTTTTTCTTTAGTAAAATTTTATCTATGCTGTCACCGTTAATAGTAATCTCTTTGGTTTCGTAATCACTTTCTTTTTCAATTTTTTCGTATTCCTTTTTATTTTTTTCATCTAGATTCCAACTGTATTCAACCATTTTTTTTCTATTTCTGTTATATTCATACATGTAAATATCCTTTTTAGAGGCTATTGAGTAGAATAATTTTTTTAACTCATTAGCATCTAGTAAATGCTCCTCTACTATTAAATTCAACTTTTTAAAACTTTTAATTGAAATCAAATTCTTTATTTTTGTACCAATATAACTTGAAAATTTGAAATTTAATGATTTTAAATTTTTAAAATCATTGAATGATTTGAGGTCAATAATAATTGGATTTTTAGCTTTTTTCTCATGCTCCCGCAATGCAATTTCATATCCATCTTTTTTTCGTTTATTATATTTTAGCTCAGGAAAGCCTGCATCATCTATATTAATATCAATTTTTTCAACTTCTTTTAAATTTTTAATTACACTATTATATAAGTTGTGTGCCTGTTGGAGCTGTTTTTGATCTAAAGCAAGCCTTAGATGAATTGACTTAAGTTTTGGATTTAAATATTTGATAAATTTTTCAAAATCAATATTAATTCTCGCCTTCCCAAATCTTGGAAAGTAAATTTGTAAATTTTCTAATTCTTTGGACTGTGCTAAGAATTTAAAATCATCTTCGGTTAAAGGCTGATGAACAAAACCATCGTCACTACGGTGATCCTCAGTAATCATAAAAGGGTTAATCAAATTAAAAGTTTTTAAATTATTCAAATTATTTAAATTTTTAATTTTATCTTGTTCAAAATGATCTAATTCAAGAAAATTTAATTTTTTTAAATTATTAAATTTAGAGACATCGACCGTGTACGAAGTCCACCTGCCTTCATCTCTCCTGGTATTATAACCAAGACCCAAGGTAATTTTTTCAAGATTTTGTGAATTTTCAAAATTTTTAAACGTTGAGTCACTTTGTTTAATGAAGGGGTAATCAACAGAATAATCGATAAAACGAAGTTTATCCATTTTTGGAAAAATATTCATATTTTTGTCTTCTTCGTCCAAATGTCCTGAAAAATTAAATTCTTCTAAATTTTCAAATTCTTCAAGATCAGAAATCCTGAAAATAAAATTATCTTGAATGTATAATCTTTTAATATTCTTTTTATTGACCGATGACGGAAATTTGAATTTTTTTTCTTTTAGATCTTTGTAATCTTCAAAATCTGCTACCTTCTTAATAACGCTGGCAATTCTTTGAAAAGATATATTTTCTACATTGTTAAAAATAATTTTTTTGGACTTATCTAAAAACTCTTTTTTAACAAAAACTGCTTGATTACTTGGATTATCTAGGAACTTATTTTCAGGAAGATATGTGTGTCCATACCACAATTGCTCATAGAAGAAATCTCGAAAATCCAATTCTTTTTTAAGATTATCAAAATCTAAATTATATTCATAAGTTTTAAAACCTTCGCCTATATATGGCCAATCTACTATGGGAATTTCTATATCGTTTAAATTTTTAAATATTTTTGAATTTGCTTGATCTTCTATTACCATGATAGTTTTAACTTGGTTAAAAAATACTTTTTCTAAAAATATTTTTAAATAATCATTATCTAGATTTGTTGAAAATTTATAATGTTTCTTTTTTTTATTTGCATGTAAAATGAAATAAAAAAAAGCTAAATATTTCCCATAATCAATTGAAAGTTCTTTGTCATTACTATACTGCTCAAAGATAACCTCATATTCAATTTTTTTCGATTCTTCAATTTTTCTGATTAAACACTCGAGTCCGTAAGATGTTGTTTCAGAGTTATTAATTTTAATTTGAATTTTTTTTAAGCTTTTTCCTTTTATAAAATTATCTAAGAACTCATCTACAAAACTGTTAATATTTTCCAAATATTCTTCAAATTGTTTTAGGGAATTAATAACCATGATTCCAGCACTATCGAAAATTTGCTGAAATCTATCTGAATATCCTAAGTAATGATGAGAAGGATAATGAACTATAATTGAATCTGGTTTTAAATCATATTTACTTATAGTGTTGTCAAACTGATCATCATAATTTATTTTGCTTTGATCAAAATCCAAATAGATTTCTTTTGCAGCACTAAGTTTGGTTTTAATATCGCTGATGAGATTATTATTAACTTTAATTTTTTTATCATTAGGAAATTGAAAAATTTTAGAGATTAACTTTTCGTTTTTGAACAATTCTTCATTAGTTTTGCAAAGTATTATATTTTTTAAGTTTTTAATTCTTGAAAAATTATGAAAATTTAATTTGTAAATAATTTCATTTTGTGAATCAGTTTCTTCATCGTAATAATCTAGCTCTTTTTTTTTTAGATAATTTTCATAATTTCTGATTTCAATTTCCTCAAGCGAGGGTAAACAAGCAGGAAAATTAGGAAAACTTAGAAAATTTAATTTGCCCTCTTTGTGATTGTCAACAGATGTTTCTAAATCAAAATTTATTTGGTCTTTTTTTAAGCAGACAAAAATGAATTTTTTAAGGGCTGAAAAATTTAATTGACTTTTTTTAGCAATTTCGTGTTTTAAAAAATAACAACTTTCATCAATCGATAAAGTTTTAATTTCTTTAAGTAAAGCTAAGTTTTTATAAAATACATCCCCATTTATTAAAGAATTTGAAATGCTTAAAGACTCTAAGTTTTTAAATTGACCTATTTTTGACCAATCGGTTGAAAGATCATGGTCTTCGATTTCCAAATTTTTGATATCAATATATTTTTCAATTTTACTAAAATTTTGCTTTACTTCCTTTTGGTTTGCTTTGGTCAAAACCATAATCAAATTTTATATAAAATATCAAATAAAAACACTTTAAAAATTTATTAATATTGTTTAGTTTGAATAGATATTATGAATAAAGTCATAGGTATAGATTTAGGTACAACTTTTTCTGCAATTGCAAGTTTAGATGATATGGGAAATCCTGAAGTGATCCCAAGCATAGATGATAATAGAAAAATCACAGCTTCAGCAGTTTATGTTAATGGAAATAAAGTAATCGTAGGTGACAAAGCTTTAGACTATCTCGTTAAGGAACCAAATAAAGTTATCGTGCAGACTAAAAGAGAAATGGAAAATGATATGGTTTATTCAATTAATGAAGGTCTGTGGAAGCAAAATGATGGAACTGAAACTGAAATTTATACTCCTGCACAAATAAGTGCTTTAATTTTAAAAAAACTTAAAGATTATACGTCCGACGTTAAACGCGCAGTTATTACCGTTCCAGCAATGTTTGCTGAAAGTGCAAGACAAGCAACTTTTGATGCGGCAAAACTTGCGGATATAGAAGTTATAGAATTAATAAACGAACCAACAGCAGCAGTCTTACATTACGCTAGTCTTCCAGGTGTTGAGGTTGGTGGTAGAGTTATGATTTATGATTTAGGAGGCGGAACATTTGACGTCACCATCGCAGAAGTTAAGAATAAAAAAGTTGATGTCATAACATCACGAGGGGACAAATATTTAGGCGGAAAAGATTTTGATTTAGAAATCACCAAATTAATGAACAAAAAATATAAAGAAAAATTTAATACTGAATTAGATTTAAAAAATAACAAAGAGCACATGAAGAAAGCTGAGGATATAAAAAAAATCCTCTCTGTAAAAGATAAAGCATCTATTTCGGTTAATGGTCCTAAGGGAGAGCTTAATATTGAAATTACTAAAAGTGAATTTGAGGAAAGCATTCAAACCTATATTGAAAAAACTAAAATGCTAATTGAAGAAGCCATGGAGTCTGCTGGTATGAAACCATCTCGAATAAATCAAGTTTTGCTTGTGGGTGGTAGTACTCGGATTCCAGCAGTCGTAGAAAGTTTAACTAAACTTATGGGAAAACCACCAGTGAAAGGTGTAAACGTAGATGAGGCTGTTGTCTGCGGTGCAGCAATTTATGCGGGACTTAAAACGGAGCACAAATCACTTAATCAAAAACAAAAGGAAGCTTTATCACAAGTAGAATTAACAGATGTTTGTAATTTTTATATGGGAACTTTGGTTCAAGCAACTGATCCAAGAACAGGCCGAGAAACTTTAGCAAATTCAATTATAATTAAAAGGGACGCTAAGTTGCCTGTATCAGTTACACAAAGGTATTATACTGTTCACGAAAACCAAACAGGAATTGATTGCAGTGTAACTCAAAGTGAGGGCGAGGAAAATAACAAAGAATTTGTAAATGTTGTTCATAATGAATCACTCTCGCTGCCACCCAATAGGCCTGCGAAACAACCTGTGGACGTTACATATTCCTATGATCTGAGCGGAAAAATTCACTGCCTTTTCACAGATGTGGACTCAGGAAATAAACATGAGATAGAACTTAAACCAGATTCTACTAAAGAATTAGATGAGTCAAAAAAAATTGTTGAAAAAATAGTTGTTGAATAAGATCTAGTGAGATTATTAATTTTAATTATAGCTTTTCTTTCTTTTTTCAATCCAATCATTGCACAGGAAGATACAAAAAATCTTGAACGTTTAAAAAAATTTGAACCGATAAAAGAATTGGACTTTGACGAACTCAGAAAAAATTTTGAAAAAATTAGAGCAGAACGGACTGGTGAAAAAAAAGGTTTTGATTTTAACGCTAGTACTTTAAAAAAATTCATACCTTTTGCTATACTTCTTATTATTATTTTTAATTTCATGAACACCAAAGAAGAAGAAAAGCAAGAGAAAAAAGAAACGAAAAAGAAAACTAAAGCTAGTAAGTTTGTAGAGGAGCATAATAGATTACATAAAAAAAACATCTCTGAGGAAAAGGGAGATTTTAATATATATGTTGATCATGACACTATCGAAACGCAAGATTATATTACCGTTTTCGGAAAGGGTCCTATAAATATCAAATCAAATAAATTGAAATATGACGTTTTTAAAGCAAAAATTGTGGCTTATGTTTTAGACAAGAGTGAAAAAAATAATCCAGTATATTTAAAATGTACTACTCCAGGTCTTCATGATGAAGAATATCTATTATGCTCCTCGAGAGAAATGGAAATTCCAATAGGAGCAGAGTATTTTGAATGGTCTCGTGTAGTAGCTTTTCCGTCACAACTTGTCGTTCCACCTAAAAAAGGTAAAAGAAAACTTGTTTTTAAATTATTTTTTTCAAATCTGGATGCCAAGTTTGAAAAGGGAATTCCTAAAAAAGATAAAAATTCAGAAATTTACATTGAAAAAAATTCGGAATTTGAAATTGATTATCAAGAACCAGGTTTCTTAGAAACAAAAGAGTTTGCAGATGATGTAAATCGAAATACAATTCAGTTAGGTATGGCTTTGGCTAATGCTGACGGTCATATGCAACAAAGAGAAATTGATATCATTAAAAATTGGACTAAAAGTCAGTATGGGTGGAATATTTTAGATTTTTTACAAGACAATCGTAATTTAAACTCTTTTCCCTTAGAAAACGAGGATGAAAAAAAAGCTGAATTATCTTTTTTTATCAGCAACGCTTATGATGATTTAAAAAATAAAAGATTGAGCATGTCAAAAATTACTGGAGAACTTAATGAAAAAGCCACCTCTGCACAAAAATACGAGGCTATGAAGCTCTTGTTAGATGTTGCTGGCTCAGATGATAAATGGAGGGTTGCTGAGGATACCCTTCTTAATAAAACCGCTAAAGCTTTAAATCTTGATCTTAGATATTTCCAAGAGATGAAAAGTGTAGCAATTGCAAACATTGCGGATATCGAACACTCCGAAACAATGGATGAAACTGTCTTTAATCTCACGGAAGATATGTCTAAATCTCAAAAGTGCAAAAGACTTAGAGAGGAATATAGTAAATGGAATAGGCAGACAAATAATTCAAATCAAGGCATAAGAGACCGTGCAAAAAAAATGGTGGAACTAGCAGCAAATTTAAGAAAAAAATATGGTTGTTAAATGAATATTTTAGATAAATTTAGATATAAAAAAGATGATCCTACACAATTGAACATCGAATTAAATCAATCTAGTCAAAAAATAACTTCTGAAAATAAGGAAAACCTCTCAAGATTATTGTCGACCTCGGTAAAAGTATCTTCAGAAATTTTTCCTAATATTTCAAAGGCTATTGATAATGTTTTTCAACGAATTAAAATAAAAAACAATTTTTCTTTTTTTGTAACCGCAAATCATTTTCAAACTCAGGCTGCTTGTAGCGCCATGCCTTTATCAGATACCGCAGAAATTATTTTAACTTCAAAGCTTGTAGAATTATTAAATCAAGATGAGCTCGAGTCGGTGATCGCACATGAGGTGGCACATTTTTATTACCAGCATGCTCTTTATCCAGATCCTAATAAAGCGAAAAATCGCGTTGAATATTTGAATTTATTACATTTTAGTAGAGCAGCAGAGATCAGCGCAGACCGAGTTGGTTTTTTAGGTTGTAAGAATTTAGAAAATTCTCTTCGAGCAATGCTAAAAATTACGTCGGGTTTAGGAGATGAGCATTTAAAATTTAATTTTAGCACTTACTTGGATCAACTTAGAGAGCTTCAAGAAAATAGAGGAGACAAGTATGCTCTTTATTCAACTCATCCCAATTTTTTAAATCGTATGCAAGCATTAATATGGTTTTCAATGTCCAATGAGTATAACGATCATTTAAAAACAGGAAAAAAAGGAGTTTACGATCTATCAGCGGTAGACGAAAAAATTGATGAAAGTATCAAACGTGTAACTGGAAATGAACTTGCTATTTCGAATAAAGAGGTTTTTAGTCGGGCTTTAATGTGGGGCACATTAAGTATTTTTTTAGCTGATAAAAAATTTACAAAAAAAGAACAAGAAATTTTTCAAAAGAACTTCGGGGAGAAAAGTACTTTTAGTATTTTATCATTAATCAAAATTTCAAGTAATAAAATTATTGAGGATAAAATACAAAATGCATTTACGGATGCTTCAAAGCTTATAGCCGATGATAAGAAAAGGCTTTGTGGTGAGTTAGAGAAGCTCTTAAAAGTGGCAGAAGGTGATAAATCATTGATTAATTCTTCCTTTGAAAAATTAAAAAGTTTAATTAAAATATAAGTATTATGGGAATATTTGACGTTTTTAAATCCAAGGCAAAAGATTTTGGGACACTCCATTGTTTGAATACAAGAGAGTGGCATAACGGTTATGAGACGGATACAAAAGGTTTAGTGGAATTTGTAAAAAAACAGACTAAAAATAAATCTGAAAGTCAATTTATTGATTATTTAAAAAAAAGACCAGAATATCGAAAATTTGAAGATAAAAATATAAGCGATACATTAAATAAAATAACTTGTACTAAGCATAATAATAATGAAGATGATGTGATATTACCTAAAATAAACTATTTCATATATCCAAAAAATTTTGTTGATGAGCATTGTAAACAGGTTTGTGCATTCAGAATTCTTGAAACAAAAACAGCGATGGAAGGAGAGAAAATAAAAACAGGAAATTTCAAAATTTTAGTAATTTTGTGGATTGAAAATCAACCCAAACCCGGTATTGCTGAAAAAGATGTTGGCTATTCAAAGAAGATAAGAGACTTGTCTTTTCAATTTATTGTTTTAGATAAAATGGAATATAATCACTTAAAACCATTCGAAAAAATGTACATTAATACTGAAGGAGATAAATACGCTAAAGCCTGGGATAAAGGTGATATGTACAATGCAATTTTCGGTGATGAAGGTATTTTTGCTACAAAAAAAAGAAAGAAATATCCCATAAATTACTTCCAAGCTTTTCTAGCTTTCGAAGAATAAATTTATTTAAAATTTGTTTTAAAAATATCAAATAATCCCATAATATTTATTCTTCAAAAAATTAAACATAACAATGTTTGATTTTAGGTTAAGATTAACCTTAAATAAATCAGTATATTCAATATTAATGAATAAAAATTTAGATAAATTACTAACTGCTTCAAAACTGAAAAACTGGTTGGCTTGTAATTATACAACCATCAATGAAATTAATAAAAAAGAATTAAAAAAAAAAGAATCATCAGTTACTGAAGAAACTAGAAAAAAAAGGGGAGATCAATTTGAAGAAAAAATTTATAGAAAATTAATAAATAAATATCCTAAACATATCAAAATTAAAAATGATAAAGATCGACTTGAGAAAACAAAAGATGCTTTAAGAAAAGGTTATGACCTAATACATAAAGCTTATTTCGAATATGAGGGTTGGCATGGAGAAATTGACTTTCTCATCAAAAATAAAAATAAGAAAGGCAAATGGGCGTATGAAGTATATGATACAAAACTTTCTTCTGTTGCCAAACCTGAACACATAATTCAAATCAGCATTTATTCTGAGTGGATAGCGAAACAACAAGATAATCAGTGGTCTGATTTTATGTATTTAATTTTAGGAAACGTTGACGTGGAAAAAGAAAGTTGGGAAAAGAAAAATGAATATAAAACTCATGATTATCAAATCTATTTTCAAATACATAAAGAAAATTATCTTAATTTTTTAAGAAGTGATACTTTACAAAAGAATACTCGTCCTGAAAGATGTAGCTTCTGTGCTTTGTGTGATTGGGCCGATGTTTGTGAAAAAAAATGGGAAGATGAAGATCATCTTAATCAAATTGCCAATATCAGAAAAGATCAAATAAAAAAAATAGAAAAACATGGAATAAAAACTTTAAAACAATTTTCTAAACTTAAAGAAACAGAAAAAATAAAAAAATTAAGTTCAAATATTTTTAAAAAACATCTTTCGCAGTCAAAACTATTGATTAAATATGAAGAAACAAAAAAACCTCAACATAAAATTTTACCTTTAATAATTGAACGCGGATTTAACAAGTTGCCCAAACCAGACTCTAATGGCCAAGATCTTTTTTTTGATATTGAGGGATTAGATAAAATTTTGAATCCTGAAGAAACTGGTAATGATAAATCTGGATTGGAATATCTTTTTGGCTTTTACAATCATGCAGATAAAAAAGAACATTTCAAATGTTTTTGGGCTCATAATCGAGAAGAAGAAAAGAAACAATTTATTAATCTCTTAAATTTTATTGAAAAACATCTAAAAAAATATCCAGAAGCTCATATTTATCATTTCAATCACTATGAAAGAACTGTCTTAACCAAACTTATGACAAAGCACGACACAAACATTGAGCAAGTAAACAATCTTTTGAGAGAAGGCAAATTGGTGGATCTACATAAAGTTGTTACCCAAGGAATGCAAGTTTCTGAAAGAGAATATTCTCTCAAAAATCTAGAAAAATTTTACGTATTTGAAAGAAAAGGTGAAATACAAAAAGCCAATGAAAGTACAGACAAATATCTTGCTTGGACTGAAACTGAAAATGAAAAGTTATTAGAAGAAATCAAAGTCTATAATAGAGAAGATTGTGAAAGCACATACGCACTTAGAGAGTGGTTACTGAAAATAAAACCTCAAGAAGCAACTTGGGCTATTGCTAAAGAGCCTGAGGAAAGAAAGAAAAATTGGGAAAAGGAAAATGAAGATTATAAAAAATTAATTGATGAAGTTCATAAAAACTCAAAAATAAAAAATATAATCAGTGACATTCTTGGATTTCATAAAAGAGAAGATATGGTTTATTGGCAGGACATGTTTAAGCGTGCGGCAAATAAGAGTAACGAAGATCTTATCGAAGACGCAAAGTGTATTGGCAATATGGAAAAAATTGAAAAAGAATTAGACGAAGAAGACAAAAAAGGCCTTCAAAAAATTTATACCTATAAATTTTCAAAACAAGATTTTAAAGTTAAAGAAAATGAAAATGTTTTAAATGCTTTAGTAGGAGACTTGGATAAAAATAAAGTAGGAAAAGTACTTAAAATTGATGAAAACAGCAATGACGAAAGCATTATAAAAATATCTAGCAAAGATGAACTGCTACCTAAAGTTTTATCAATAGTAAAAAGTGGTTTTGTTAATCCAGCTCCAATTATACAGGCGATACGTAGATTCGTTGATTCTTCATTAAAAGATGAAAAAAAATATAAACCGACATACGAAATCTTAAATAAAAATTATCCAAAAATTAAGAATATTAAAGAAGGTGAAAATATCATCAAAAATAAAGATTTTTTGGATGAGGCTCTTAAAACTATTGAAGCTATGAATAAAACTTATCTTTATTTTCAAGGACCGCCCGGTGTTGGAAAAACACATACAGCTGCATTTATAATTATAGAATTATTAAAAAAATCAAAAAAAATTGGAATAACAGCAAACAGCCACAAAGTAATATTTAATCTATTAAAAAAGATAGAAGAATTAACTGTAAATAAAAATAAAAATTTTTCCTTTAAAGGAGTTCATAAGGCTGGAAGCACCCCTGATAAAAGATTTACAGATGGGAAATTTATAAAAAATGTTAGCGGAAGAATAAAGGTTGGCATAAAAAAATATGAAGATGCAATGGATCTAGAGTTTAAAAACATGAGCGCTGACTTATTTTCTGGTACTGCTTGGTGTTTTTCTAGACCAGCCTGTGATGAAAAATTAGATTATATTTTCATAGATGAGGCTGGACAACTTTCTATAGCAGATATTGTAGCGATCTCACTCTCTGCAAAAAATATTGTAATTATAGGAGATCAAATGCAATTAAGTTCTCCGATTTCTGCGGTACACCCAGGTGAATCTGGTTTATCAGCTCCAGAATATTTATTGGAAAATCAGGATACTATTAGTCAGGACAAAGGAATCTTTATTGATAAAAGCAGACGGATGCACCCTAAAATTTGTAAATTTATTTCAGAAAATTTTTATGATGGCCGATTAAAAAATTGGGATTTTACAGAAAAAAGAAAAATTATTTTTTCAAAAAAGGAAAGTTTATTTTCCGAGCCTGGGATTGTCATGATAGATGCTAAACATAAAGAGATATGTAGACAAAAAAGTATTGAAGAAGGAAAACTAGTAAAGAACTTTTATGATAGAATTATCGGAAGCACTTTCATAGATCCTGAAGCAAATATAAAAAAGAAAATGGATGTAAAAGACATTCTAACAGTAGCACCCTACAATGTTCAGGTAAATTATTTAAAATCAATTTTGCCAAAAGAAGCACGGGTTGGTACGATTGACATCTTTCAGGGACAGGAAGCGCCAGTTACCATTATAAGTATGACGACGAGCGATCCAGAAAGTTTACCAAGAAATGTTGATTTTTTCTTCAGCAGAAACCGATTGAATGTAGCCATCTCTCGAAGCCAATGTTTATCCATTGTTATAATGAATAAAAAAATATTAGATATTGCTTGCAAAAAAATTGAGCACATACGGTTGGTTAATACCTTTATGAAGCTGCTTGAGTATGAAAAAACTAAAATCGATTAGGATTGGGTGATGGGAAAACCCCAGAATGAATTTTGATCGAATAGTTCCTATAATCTACCTGGTTGGTGTGTTGATACTAGTACTGCCTAGTTTTTTACAATCCAATTCTAAGCTAAAACAACTTCTTGCCAATCTTTCAATTTGGGCAATTATTGTTTTGATAGTGACTACAATTTTGTATTTTTTATTTAAATAGTTATTTTCTAAGATGCTTTTTCATAAAAAGCACGCATTTGCTGGAGGTATTCATCAATTTTATTCATATAAGAAAGTTTGGCTTCTGAAATATTTTTTTCATTTCTAATATTGTCGATAAGGCTTTCTGCCATGGGTATGGTCGTCCATCTTGTCTCTTCGGTACTTAATATTTTTTTTGCTATATCCG
>Ga0187833_10004803_pt1 | contig 13044 bp, 13 predicted proteins | sample ETNtaG_37_FD_167968 | JGI IMG/M metagenome (GOLD analysis project Ga0187833, IMG submission 167968) | Marine microbial and viral communities from oxygen minimum zone, Eastern Pacific Ocean - ETNP2014_SV_400_PacBio MetaG (Illumina Assembly) | ecosystem: Environmental > Aquatic > Marine > Hypoxic... | reverse complement strand
AATAGAAAACCTTCATAAGCTATTCTACATCTCAATCAAATTCCCCTTCCTCTTCCCTCTGGTAAAAAAAGCAATCAAACTCCCTCACAATCCCATCTTCAACTTCATCTTCCTGTTATCCTATGCTCACAGATCCTTCAAATCCTTCAATGCAGGACTCATCGATTCCATCAAACTAGGATTTCAGCTCAAGAAAACAGTATTTAAATAACAAAAATTTGCCAATTATATAGTTCGTCCTATCTTCACCTTAAAAAGGTGAGGTATTACGAACTCGGAAAACGGCAAATTTTTGGAATAGAAAATTTTAGCTCATAAAAGCTTTCATCCATATACTTAAAGTATATTGTATTCAGCTAAAAATTTTCTATAAAGATTTATATAATCTTCTTGAATAATATTATAAAAATGAGCATCATAACTATATTATTGTTTTTCGTCTACACATGGGGCCTTGGAACAGCTCTCACACTATTCACAAAAAATTCAGACAACTTTCTAGAGCGAAACATCATGAGGGTAGGCATAGGCCTCGGCATATTTGTAGTTTTATCAGTCCTCTTAAACTTTCTTCACATTCCTTTAGACTGGAAAATATTCCTTACATTAAGCTTAATAGGGCCAGCCTATCTTGCCTACAAGCAATACAAAACAAAGAAATTCTCCTTTCCTAAGATAACAACCTCCAACCTATACATACTTCTTGTATTTGTGCTCTTCTTCTTCACTCTAAACATGTACCACACAGGAGCATTTGCCTACCCCTACCTTGAAGACGGAGACCCTTGGGGGCACGCCATCGCAATAAAGTACATCTCTCTTGAAAAAACAGCATTTGAGCCATTCCCTGGAGTAAACACCTTCCAATACATTGATGCATACCCTCCAGGCTACGACATCCTTCTAGCCATCCTTCATCAAACATCTCCTTACATCAGCTGGACACTCAAATTCTTCAACTCATTAATAATCTCTTTAGGCATAATCTTCTTTTATTTCTTTGCAAAAGAATTAATGAACAACAAAAGCAAAGCACTATTCGCAACATTTGCTCTAGCCATGGTACCCAGTTATCTAAGCCATTTCATCTGGGCACACTCTTTGATTATCACCTTAATATTTCCTCTCTTTTACTGCATAAGAAAAATAAAACTTGACAAAAAATGGGCATATCCCAGTATGATAATCTTTGGAAGCCTTGCATTAATACAAATGACACAATTCGTTAAGATATTCATCCTAACCATAATATACCTATTCGTCATATCATTAAAAGAAAAAAAGCTAAACAAGCAAATCTGCCTTATCATAATTGGCGGGCTGTTAATAGGCACATTAATCTGGTGGATTCCAATGGCTCTCAAATACAAAGGAGACCTGTTAACAGTAGGATTAACTCAAGGCACAAAAAGTTTCTTAGGCCCAAGATGGAAAGATTACGGAATAAAATACATTGGTCCACTAGGCACTGCCACAAGAATTTACACCTTCAAAGACTTCTTCATTGCACAACATCAAAACATGATAAACAATCCTGTAGGCGTGGGTATTGTCTTAAGCCTGCTCCTTCTAACTGCTATGATATCATTAGCTCTCAACTGGAAAAAGCTGTTAAAAGGCAGGAACGACTGGAAACTAATCGCCTTCCTATGGTTACTATTCGCTTTCTTAGGCATCCATGGTGGCACAAGAATCCCTGTAGCCTTATTCTCTTTTAGGTTCTGGGCACTATTTGCAATATTCCTCTCTCTCTTCGCAGCTGAAGGCTTATGGTTCCTGTTTGGTTTAGTTGGAAAAAACAAAATTCTAAGATTAACCCTTGTCATAATTATCATCGCAGGGGTATGGTACACATCAGGAGCCCAAAAATATTCAGTAAACACAGCAATCTGGCCTCCGGGAGGCGGCTGGGGCAGCAACCAGGACATAAAAGGCTACGCCTGGATGAAGCAAAACCTTCCTCTCAACACAAGAGTTGCCCCTATGTTAGATGCAGGCCATCTTGTAGGCATGGACCTATTCAACTGCGTCTGGTGCAAGGAAGAGAAAGAAATCTATGAAGGCAGCATAAACAAAAGTGCAGAAGAAATCTACAGCATCCTCAAAAAGCACAACTATGAATATGCAGTATTTGACACAAACTATCTCCAAAAGTATGGTCCCAATGAAACAGAAGTAAAAATAAATTCTTTATTAACTTCAAACAACTTTCATGTAGCATATCAGGACACTGGCTTTATACTGCTTGGCGTGAGATAGGCTGTTTAAACAGTGTTTTAACCCTCTTTTTATCCGACAACTTTATAAGTTTTAGCTCAATACTCCAGCATATAATGGTCAATACTGAAGAACTCAAAGAAAAGGCAAAAAAGCTAAGAAAAGACACATTAGATCTCGCCATAAAAACCAAAGATGGGCACATAGCTCCCTGTTTCTCCACCATTGAAATCCTCATATCCTTATATGAACATATACTAAAACCTCAAGACAAGTTTATATTAAGCAAAGGCCACGCCTGCCTCAGCTTTTACATCTCACTAAGAAACAAAGGTTACAACCCAAAAATCAGTGGTCATCCTGACATTGAACCAGACCAGGGAATTGAATGCACCACAGGAAGCCTTGGGCACGGCCTTCCAATTGGCTTAGGCATGGCCTTCGCAAAAAAGTTCAAAAAAGAAGAAGGCAACATTTACGTTCTAATAGGGGATGGCGAATGCCAGGAAGGAACAATCTGGGAAACCTTAAACATAGCCAGGAAATTCAAGCTAACCAACCTAATAACAATAGTTGACCACAACAAATTACAAGCCTTAACATCAGTCAAAGAAATCCTTGACGAAACCAACTTAAAAGCCAAATTTGAATCATTCGGAACCCATGTCATAGAAATTGACGGTCACAACTTTGAAGAGCTCTTAGACGCTCTAACCCAAACCACAGACAAGCCAAAAGTAATACTCGCACACACAACAAAAGGCAAAGGGCTAAGCTTCATGGAAAACAAGCCTGAATGGCACAGTCGTTTGCCTGAAAACGAACAATTAGACCAATCATACAAGGAGTTAGAATGAGAAGAGAATTTGCAAAAGCCCTAATAGAACTAGCAGAAAAGGATGACAAAATCGTATTAATAGTAGGAGACATAGGCTATAAAGTCTTTGACGAATTCAAAGAAAAATTTCCTGACAGATTCTTCAACTTTGGCATCTGCGAACAAAGCATAATTAGCGCAGCCTCCGGCATAGCCTTGGAAGGTCTAAAGCCTTATGTATATACAATAACACCCTTCCTTATAGAAAGGCCATTTGAGCAAATCAAGCTAAACATAGACCAGCAAAACGTTAACGTAAAACTCATAGGATACGCAGACTATCCTGAGCAGGGACCAACCCATGCAGAAATCAATGGAGAACAGCTCATGAAAATATTCAAAAACATCTGTTCATACTTTCCCAAAGATTCAAAAGAAACAAGAGACGCTGTGCTGCAATCTTATAACTCAGACAAACCAGCCTTTATAAGTTTAAAAAAAGATAAATCCATAAAATGATAAAAAAGATAATGCTCGCACTGCCTAACAGCAGATGGTTTGAACTAAGATGTTGGCACACTTTTCCTTACACACTTGGACTGCTAACCTCTGTGCTCAAAGATAAATATGAAGTCAAAATCTTAGACGCAGACATCGAAGACTTAACACTTGAAGAAACAAAAAAAAGAATATCTGACTACTCTCCTGACATCTTCTGCATAAGCTGCATGTCAATGGAATATGCAAAAAGTTTCAAAGAAATGGCCTCAATTGCCAAATCAGCACACCCTCAAACAAAAGTCATCATAGGCGGAATCTATCCAACACTGCTCCCTGAAGCCCTCATGAAAGATGAAAACATAGACTATGCTATAATAGGCGAAGGCGAATACAGGCTTCCCAAGCTATTAGATTATCTTGAAAACAAAAATTTTCCAATCGAGCAGATGGACGGTTTAGTATACAGAAAAGAAGAAAAAATAATAACTCAGCCAGTCACCAACTACATTAAAAATCTGGATGAACTGCCATTTCCCTGTTATGACAACGTAAACCTTCTATCCTATGCAAACAAAGCCAACAAATACTGTTACTTTCTCTATCCCAAACGTTTTCCTTATGCATACACAATCACTTCAAGAGGCTGCGCATTCAACTGCATCTTCTGCAGCAGCAAATCAGTAAACGGCCCTGAAATCAGATACAGATCTGCCGAAAATGTACTAAAAGAAATAGACTGGCTTGTAAAAGAGCATAAAATAAAAGACCTAATCTTTCTGGATGATAATTTCTACCTTGACAAAGTAAGGGCAAAGAAAATTCTTCAGGGCCTCATAGAAAGAAACTATGATCTAACATGGAAATCTCCTAACGTGGCAGTCTATGCATTAGATGATGAACTCTTAGAACTCATGAAAGCCAGCGGCTGCTATCACATCGCTTTAGCCATAGAATCCGGCACAGAAGAAGTATTAAAACTATTAAGAAAGCCACTCAAGTTATCAAAAGCAAGAGAAGTTGTAAAAAAAGCAAAATCTCTTGGATTTGAAGTAACCGCAATGTTCGTCATTGGCACACCCGGAGAAACCTGGGAGCAAATCAGGCAGACATTCAGGTTTGCTGAAGAGCTAGACCTTGACTATGCAGCCTTCAACATCGCAACACCTCTCCCTAAAACCGAGCTATACAAAATAGCCAAAGAGAAAAACCTTTTGCCAAAAGACTTCAGGTTTGACAACCTTGACTTCAAGGGATACGGAAAAGCCTCCATCACAACAGACGAGTTCACTCCAGAAGAGCTTCAAATCCTAAGAGCCTTTGAATGGGACAGAATCAACTTTAAAAACAATGAAAAAGCAATCAAAATTGCTAAAATGAACGGAATCACAATGGAACAATTAAACAAATGGAGAGTTTCCACAAGAAGAAACATAGGAGTAAACGTAAAACTAACAAGGTGATACTCATGAAAAAACAGTTAAATGTTATAACCCAACTGCACAAAAGAACCAGCCGAGATTATATTGGCCGAATGACAGACAACAAAATAGAATGCATGAAACTTGCAAGAAAATATGCAAAAGACTTCTGGGACGGAGACAGGAGATACGGCTATGGTGGCTACAAATATGATGGAAGATGGAGCGTTGTGGCAGAAGCTCTCATCAGTGAATACAACCTTCCAGAAAACGCAAAAATCCTTGATGTAGGCTGCGGCAAAGGTTTCCTTCTATACGAACTAAAAAAACTGCTTCCAAACTCAACTGTCAAAGGCTTTGACATATCTGAATACGCCATAGAAAACTCCAAAGAAGAAATCAGGGACAGCTTATTCATCCACAAAGCTGAAGAAAAGCTGCCATTTGAAGACAAAGAATTTGACCTTGTAATATCCTTAACAACACTCCACAATCTTCACATAAACAATCTAAAATCAGCATTAAAAGAAATGGAGCGTGTAGGAAAAGACAAATACCTTGTAGTAGAAAGCTACAAGAACGAAAACGAGCTCTTCAACCTTCAATGCTGGGCGCTAACCTGTGAATGCTTCTTCAGGCCTGAAGAATGGACCTGGCTATTCGACGAATTCGGGTTCACAGGAGACTATGAATTCATATACTTTGAATAATATGACAACCAAAAAAATTCTCATACTAGGCGGCTCAAGCTATGTAGGCAAACACCTATTCAGTACGCTCAAGCCCGAAAACTCCATTGCAACCTACTGCCGAACACCCATTGCTAACGGAATACACTTTGACTCCTTAAGCATGAAACTATCAGACATCCTAAAATCCCCTGAAACAATCTCCCATGCTGTAATCCTTCTAGGAGATACCAACCCTGAAACCTGCGCAGAAAACCCTGACAAATCAAACACACTCAATGTTGAAAGCATAAAATCAATAATAAAAGAGCTCATTCATCTAAATATAAAACCTGTATTCGCTTCAAGCGAATTTGTATTTGACGGCACTAAAGGCAACTATATTGAAACAGACACCCCAAATCCTATCCTTCTATACGGCAGGCAAAAGCTTGAAATTGAAAACTATCTCAAAGAGCACTGTGATAACTACCTCATCACAAGGTTTGCAAAAATCTTTGGCTCAGATCCTGGAGACAAAACACTATTCACTAATTGGCTGGAATCCATCAGCCAAAACCAAACAATCAAATGCGCAAACGACCAAATCTTCTCTCCCATACATATAAAAGACATAGTCGAATCCATCATCAAGTTAATAGAAAACGATTGCAACGGCATCTATCACATCTCTAGCAGCAATCCCTACAGCCGGTTAGATCTCCTCAACATGCTTCTTGAAGAAATAAAAAAAAGTCATCAAACAAACGTTAACATAATTCCCTGCAGCATTCACGATTTTAACCTAAAAGAAAAAAGGCCTCTAAACGTATCAATGAATCCAGATAAATTAATAAAAGCAATTGGAATCCCTTTGCACAACATAACCGGCATATGTGAAAACATAGCAAAAAGTTACAACAACAAATCCTACGAGGTACAAGCTCAATGAAAGACTTTTTCAACAGCCCTGAAGTAAAGCAGGACGAAAATGCAAAATCTCTCTCATACTTTTGCACAAAAGGTCTTGTCATGATCAACAATCAGATAATACTTCAGCTAATTGAAGAATCAAAAAAGAACAGCTCCTGTGACATCAGGTTATCACTCCACAAAGATCCTTCAGACAAGCACCATAACATGATCATCCTTCAGCACAAAGGAAACTATTATCGGCCTCACAAGCACCTTGCAAAACCAGAAACATACCATCTCATCAAAGGAAAAATGGCCGTCTTCATATTTAATGACACCGGAGTCATAATAGACTCCGTAATACTAGACCCTCAGGAAAACTTCATCTACAGAATAGGAGCAAACAACTGGCACGTATCCATACCATTAACAGAACACGTAATATTCAATGAATCAAAGCCAGGGCCTTTCATAAGACAGGGAGACAGCATCTTCGCAGAATGGGCACATGATGGAAACAACAATGAAGAAACAACAAATCACACCAACAAACTATTACAAACCTTAAACTTGGAGGGCATCAACAATGGATGAAACCAACTATAAAGAATACTTAGTCAAGCGTATAAGCCCTGAAGAAACTTATGACACTCTTCTAAAATTCCCACGTTACATAGAAATAGAAACAGTCAACACCTGCAACGCAAGATGCCCCATGTGCACAATCACAGATTGGAACCGTGACGCCAAGCCAATGACAGATGAACTATTTGCAAAAATCGCATCTGAACTAATAAACCATGCCAGCGAAATAAAACGTGTCAGTCTATACAGGGATGGCGAGCCCCTCCTTGACAGCAAACTAGCTGAGCGTGTAGCAATACTAAAAAAAGGCGGCATAAAAACCGTAGCCATAAGCACAAACGTATCCCTACTAACAGAATCTAAATCACGGGACTTGTTAAACGCAGGAATCGACCTTGTTATCATGTCCATTGACAGCTTGAAAAAAGAAATCTATGAAAACATAAGAAAAGGCCTCAAATTCGAAGACGTCCTAAACAACGCGCTCAGTTTCATAGAGCTAAGAAACAAGCTCCGACCGGAAACAAAAATCTGGATGAGAATGATTCGCCAGGAAAGCAACAATAACGAATGGACAGAATACCATAAATACTGGTCGCACAAGCTATCAGAAAATGACCGTGTATACTATCACTACATCTTCAACTGGGGCGGACAGTTAAACGGCTTCAAGCCAGTCTCAAAAAGCTATGAACCAAACCTGCCATGTGTCTCACTATGGTCATTATTAGTAATATTCTCCAATGGAGACGTCCCTCTATGCAACGTAGACTACAAGAAAAAATATCCCACTGGCAGCATACTCTCAAACACCATTGAAGAGCTATGGCAATCCAGCCTAATGAACCAGAAAAGGGAACACCATCTTAAAGGCGAAAAAGCCAGCATTGACATCTGTAAAAGCTGCAACGTATGGGACGAGCCCAAAGACAAGGAATCAATATCCTCTGAATATGCAGACAATATAGAAATCGATTAACAAGGTGAAACAAACAAAATGAAACAAGTATACACCAACATGAAAATATTTCATTTCAAGGACAAGATAGACTCTCTTCCAAAAACTGAAGAAAAAATACTCCCTCCAATCCATATAAGGCTCAAGCCAACAAACGTCTGCTGCCACAACTGCCAATACTGCGCATATCGTGCTAACAACCTTCAGTTAGGCAAAGATATGGTAATAAAAGACTTCATTCCCAAAGAAAAAATATTGGAAATAATAAAAGACATAAGCGAAATGGGAGTAAAAGCCGTCACCTTCAGTGGGGGAGGCGAACCCTTTTGTTACCCTCACCTATTAGAAACCGTCAAAGCTCTATCCAAAACAAACATCAAATTTGCAGCCCTAACCAATGGCGCAAGAATGGAAGGGGAAGTAGCAGAAGTCTTTGCGCATCATGCAACATGGTTAAGGGTATCCATAGACGGCTGGGACGATGAAAGCTACTCAGCATACAGGGGAGTTCCATCAGGTGAATTTGAAAAAGTCATGAAAAACATTGAAAACTTCAAGAAATTCAACGGCAAATGTTACTTAGGGGTAAGCATCATCACAGGCCAGAAAAATGCATCTCACATATACGATCTAATAAAACGCCTCAAATCTCTTGGCGTCAACAGCGTTAAAGTAGCGCCTTGCATAGTAAGCAACAGCGGAAAAGAAAACAATGAATATCACAAGCCAATATTCTCAGTAGTAAAAGAACAAATATCAAAGGCAAAAAAAGAATTCAGTGATGAAAACTTTGAAATCTTTGACTCCTACCATAGCCAGCTTGAAAGCTTTGGGAAAGACTACACATGGTGCCCCTACCTTCAGGTTCTGCCAATCATTGGCGCAGACATGAACATATATCCCTGCCAGGACAAAGCCTATAACCTTGAAGAAGGTCTAATAGGCTCAATCAAAGAGCAAAGCTTTAAAGAATTCTGGTACTCTGACAAAAACAAATTCTTCAAAGTCAACCCATCAAAACACTGCAACCATCACTGCGTGGCTGACACAAAAAACAAATTCCTGCTTGATTACTTAGAAGCAAACGAAGAACACTTAGCATTCGTTTAGGCAACATGAAAAAAAGAAAAGTACTCATTGTAAAATTAGGATACACAGAAACTCTGGAAAAAAACTGGAGCACTGAAACAGTAAGCCTGGGAGACATATTCAGAACCACTCCCATCCTTCACCTATTCAAAAACGATTACATCGTCTGGCTCACAACAAGTGAAGGAAAACAACTACTGGAAGACAATCCTCACATAGACAGGCTCATGATATACGACCTCACATCAACTCTTCAACTACAAAGAGAGCAATTTGACATCATAATAAACCTGGAAAGAGTGCCAGGCGTATGCGCTCTCACAGACTCCATACCAGCATGGAACAGGTATGGGTTCAGGTTTGACTCTCAAAAAGGATCTTCAGCAGCATATGACAGCGCATTTGACGTCATCTCAGCAGGCGACAAGCCAGAACTCAGGAAAAAAATGAACCTTCACTGGATAGAAATGCTCTATCGGGTACTCAGGAAAAAATGGAAAAACCAAAGTTATATTCTTGGCTATAAGTCTCAAACAAAAGAATCCTTTGACATAGGCTTCAACTTCAGGGTAGGCAAAAAATGGCCAACCAAAGCATGGCCAATGGACTACTGGAAAAAGCTCGAAAAACTAATAGGCAAAAAATATTCAATCTCATGGCAGGAATCTCCGGAAGATATAAAAGGATACATAGACTGGTTAAACAAATGCAAACTCATAATCACAAACGACAGCCTTGGCCTGCACTTAGCCATTGCACTCAAGAAAAAGGTAGTTGCTCTATTCAGTTCAACCCCTTCCAGTGAAGTGCACCTCTTTGGACTGGGAGAAAAGCTTACTCCTAATGTCAAGTGCAAGCTTTTTCCTTGTATAAATGCAGAGTGTGAAACCCAAAAAAATTGTATTGAGAAAATCACTCCTAAAACAGTACTAGAATCAATAACCAACATATTCAACAATGAAACCAATAAAAATACCTGAAAACTACAACTATATTGGAATCTTTTTCACATTTGGCTGCAACCTTAAATGCAGCTACTGCATCAACAGGCATGAAGAAGGCAACTTCCCTAAAGGCATAATCAGCGGAAAAGAATGGGTCAAAGCCTTAAACAGAATTGAAACCATGTCAGACATACCAATCACATTCCAGGGTGGTGAGCCAAGCACTCATCCTGACTTTATGTTCATCATCAATAATCTAAATGAAAGCATTCCCACAGACATTCTTACCAACCTTGAATTTGATGTTGACAAATTTATAGCCACTGTCAATCCTCAAAGGCTGAAAAGAGAAGCTCATTATGCTCCTATAAGGGTAAGCTACCATCCTGAGCAGCAGGACATTGACAAAGTAGCGGAAAGAATGCTAAAAATGCAGAAAGCAGGATTCAGCATAGCTCTCTATGGAGTCATGCACCCTTCACAGAAAGAAGAAATACTCAAAGCGCAGAAAAGATGCAAAGAATTAGGCGTTGATTTCAGAACAAAAGAATTCCTTGGCATACACGAAGGCAAGCTGCATGGAACTTACAAATATCCTAACTGCTGTGAAAACAACCAAAAGAAAAACGTGCTATGCAAAACAACCGAGCTAATCATTGGCCCTACTGGTGGAATATACAGGTGCCATAGTGATATATATGAAAACAGAAAGCCAATAGGCAACATATTTGACGCAGACTTTGAAATCAAAGACGAATTCAGGCCATGCAGCAACTATGGCCACTGCAACCCCTGCGATGTAAAAGTCAAGACAAACAGGCTTCAGCAGTTTGGTCACACATCTGTAGAAATAAAAAACCCAGACGGCACTAAACATGAAACAATAAATCTACAGGAAGATCTCAAATTTGTTGACTTAAAAAACAAGAATTTGTATTAAATTATGCTATTACTCTATTACCTTTACACTATCTAATATATTCCCTACACTAAACTTCCTTTTTCTCACTTTCCAAAATGCACTTCAAAAAACAGGGTTGATATTGTCTTCAAAACTCCCATTATATTTTTGAGCTTAAGCACATTAGACTCTCCAGTCCTTCCCTTATCTGTTGAAACATACGACACTTGTTTATACGAAGCGCCTTTATTAACCAACTGTATTATTGCCTCTGCCTGCATTGCAAAGCTATCAGTTCTCAGCTTTATACTTTTCATAGACTCAGTATTATAAATCACTATCCCGCAATAATACCTTGCCTTTATGCCAAACAACAAGTTCAACATGCTCGTAAATCCCTTTGAAATAACTTTCCTATACAAAGGTCTCTCATCATTCCCAATATAAGACAAAACAAGGTCAGTACTGCCAGCGCTATTGAAAATCCCTCTAATAGAATCAGGAGAAGTATCAAAATCTGCCATAATGCAGCAATAGTAATCCTTTTGTGAAACCTTAACACCTTGCCTGAAATTATATCCTAAACCCCTGTTCCTTTCATTATGAATCACTCTCACTCTTCTGTTTTTTTTAGCCAATTCATCAGCAATCTCACCAGTTCTATCAGAACTATAATCATCAAAAATTACAATCTCATAATCCTTAAAAACACTCTCCGCAGTCTCATGTATCATACCAACAGTAGTCTCCAGATACCTCTCCTCATTATAAGCCGGCACCATTACTGTTATAGATTTGTCAATCATTTTTAAGCCCCTAGATAAAGTTAACATGCTCCGGAGGGTTCTTCAAAGAAAAAAGATATCTGTTAATAGAATCCAGCCTGCAATTCTCTCTGCAACTCCCTGTGCCATCTTTATGCATTCTTTCCACCACATCTTTTCTTTTCTTACCATTCCAAATCTCTGTGAAAGTATTATCATACAGGTTACCATAATAAAAATCCTCTTTATTATAGAACATATTACATGGGATAACATTTCCTTGCGCATCTATCAACGCAAAAAAAGGTAACCCATAACATTCAGGGTAAGGCATATCCTTCTTTAGCTTGCTCATTGTTTCCAGCCTGAAAATTATACTAAACTCTTTTGAATTCATCTTCTCTAATGATTTCTGTATCCCTTTAAACTTATCATAATCCAAATCAAATTTATATGAACTATCAGGATGCTGTGAATATGGCTTTATAGCAAGATAATCTGCTCCAATCTCTTTAACCTTTTCAGCCAGGACAATCATCTCCTCTGCGTTCTCTTCTATAAGAAGAGCCTGTGTCCCAATCTTCACAGAAAGATTCATCATCTTTTTTATCTCAACACAATCCTTTATGTTTCTCATTAATATCTCAAAATCTTCAGCCTTTGTGCCATGAATCTTTGCATAAGTCTCAGGAGTTCCAGCATCAATGCTAAACTTTATCCAAGACAAATGCGGCAGGCATGATTCTGCCATCTTCCTTGTAAAAGGAACCCCATTAGTCGTTATTGCCACATCAAGGCCGTTCTTCTTTGCATGCTCCACCAATAATGAAAAATCTTTATGCAAAGTTGGCTCTCCTTCTCCTCCAAACATTATAGACTTAACCCCTTTCTTTCCCATCTCTGTCAGGGCATTAAGCAGAACCTGTGTGTCCATTAATTTTCCCTTATAACCAGTATAATCAAGAGCGCAAAATATGCAGCGATGATTGCAAATAGAAGTTGGTCCTATCTCTACATAAACAGGATAAATGTCTTTTCCTTTCACCCAGGGCATAATCCTATCAGGATGATAATTTAACTTATGCCCGTCTATTCTTAATTTATCTTCCATTGTATCATTCCTTTAAGTTTGGATTATAAATCGCTTTATAAACTCTTTGCTCTATACCCTTTTACACAGTTTTACACCCATTTCCAAAAACTATTTAAAACAATAAGGGTTACATCTTTTTTATGAGAATAATAGACAAAGAAGAATTTCAGCTAA
>Ga0187833_10004802_pt1 | contig 13047 bp, 13 predicted proteins | sample ETNtaG_37_FD_167968 | JGI IMG/M metagenome (GOLD analysis project Ga0187833, IMG submission 167968) | Marine microbial and viral communities from oxygen minimum zone, Eastern Pacific Ocean - ETNP2014_SV_400_PacBio MetaG (Illumina Assembly) | ecosystem: Environmental > Aquatic > Marine > Hypoxic... | reverse complement strand
CCCAATGGCTCGCGCGTGGTTCCCATAGCTGTCGTAATACATGAGACAGCGCATGATATCGCTGATCGGCACGTTTTTGGTGACCGCTGATTCTCAAACATTCGCACAGCCCTTGCAATAGCCAAACCCGGTTTTCTTGGCGTATTGCTGCAGAAGTCGTTTGTCTTGAAAGGATAATTCGGTTTTGTCTAGAGCGGCAGATACATTTGCGTGTAGAATCGTCATATTGGGTATTTCAGAGCAGATGCTGGTGATATGTGGATTTTCCCAAACCGCTTTGAGTTTGGGCTGCTCTGGGGTAAAGCCTTTTTTCATAAACTGTTCAGTGAGCCTTAAAGCCGTATTGTTTTCTTTACCAATTATCCGCATAAAAGTACGCAAAAAATCTGGCTTGGGTTTTCATCGCAGTTAAGCCGACTCCAGCTTCAACACAAGCATCAACCGCTTTTTTCATGGCATCCGAGTGCATCAACCTGTAATTGAAGCTGGTCATAATTCCATCGACCCAACCCAACTTGGCACCCTCGATCAGGCTATTTTCCATATTATTATGGGTGCTGAATCCGAAGAAACGAATTTTTCCTTTGGCCTTGGCTTTTTCAGCCCACGCCTTGGTCTCATGGTTGATTTCATCTTTTACGTCCGATACCATATGGATAAAAAACAGATCTAAATAGGATGTCTTCAGGCTTTCCAAAGATTTTTCTAGATACCGTGTCATCTGTTTTGGAACCGAGGAGTCGACTTTTGTTACCAGGAAAACTTTTTTTCGATCATCAGGGTATTTAGCAAAATATTTTCCCATTGCCCGCTCAATTTTGCCCCCTGAGTAACTATGCGCCGTATCCCAGTAGGTCACCCCCATTTTAAAGGCTTGTCTCAACAGGAGCTGTTTTGACATCAGGTTTTGGCTCCCTCCAAATGCAAGGATGGAAACATTCACTCCGGTTTTTCCAAAGGTACGGGTAGGGACCTTTTTCCGACCAAGCTGTTCTGAATCAGATATATTAAGATGCATTGGAAATGTTTCTCACTGATGCAAATATAGACCCGACCCCGGCAGTGCCTGCGAGTTTGCAAAAGTTCCTGCGGGAAAGATTTTTTCCTTTTTTCATCATGCTTCAAGCTCCATTCCAAGCGATTGCTCAATACGTCCTATCGCATCAAGTGTCCGGCAGCAAGACCGATTGCCATGTTTGGAATCGGATTTGACCTGTCGAAGTATATAATGTGTTCTTAAGCATTTCAAGTGCGCTCTCCTTTCCCCTCATTGCACCATGGATGTCAATAGCATGAGACACAGAACTTTATAATCAAATGCAGTCTCTTTTTGTGTTATCGGTTGCCAATTTTTATTGACTCGGCTATTTTAACTCTGTGTTCAGTAATTAACCCAAGTTCCACACCTTTGATTTTTCGAAAACCGGCATTCGCTCTATGCCGGGTGCGACGCTTCGAAGGGTTAGGACTTCAAAACTTGAGAATTGTTTTAAAAGGAATGAAGCAATGAACAACGTCACTATTCGTCGCCGTTTTGCGGATACACCGCAAGGGCAAATCCATTATGCAGCGGTAGGCCGGGGCGAACCGCTGATGTTATTGCATCAGACACCAAGATCCTGGGATGAATATCGCGAAGTGTTACCGATCATAGGCGTCAAATATCGGACAATCGCAATGGATACGCTGGGATTTGGCGATTCCTACAGGCTGAATGAGGAGGCATCGATTGAATTGTACGCGCAAGGGGTTATCCAACTTTTGGATGCCCTGGCCATCGAGCGAACTTCCATCGTCGGTCACCACACAGGCGGTGTCATCGCCGTTGAAGTTGCCGCCAGCTATCCGGATCGAGTAAAAAAATTAATTCTGTCATCAACGCCCTACGTGGATGCCGAAAATAGGGCACTCAGAAAGGCCAGGCCCCCTATTGATGAAGTTGAATTAAAACCGGACGGTGCCCATCTGGCTGAGCTTTGGCAGCGTCGAATGCCTTTTTATCCAAAGGATCGGCCCGATCTCTTAACCCGTTTTGTCATGGATGCCCTGAAGGTCTTTGATCGGGTCGAAGAAGGTCATCGGGCGGTCAACAGGTACAAAATGGAAAATAAAACGCCGCTCATCCAAGCGCCGGCATTGGTGCTGGCCGGAACAGATGACCCGTTTTCTTACCCCAGAATAAAACCCTTGGCCGAAAATATCAAAAACTGCCGGACAGCTGAAATATTAGGCGGCAGGGTACCGATGGTAGATCAGATGCCTGGTGAGTTCGCCCGGGTGGTTATGGAATTTTTAGAGGAGTGAGTAAATGGAGGATGCTGAGATGTAACCGATCTCTTTATTTTTCGGTCCTACCCTCCCCATTTAGGGAGTATTTGTCGAAATCGACAACTGTAGGAGTATGTCCTTCAGATTCAAGGAAGCGCAGGAAGTCCTCCGAATTGATCGACGTTGTCATTGAATTGTCAAGAGGATGGAAGTTAAGCGTTTCATGCCGAAGGATCTCTCGATCAACGGCAACACCAACTTTATGTGTGTGGTCGTTGGTTACAGCAAACGGACTCACTGCGCCGGGCTCTACTCCGAGGTATCGCTCAAGGCGCTCGGGATTCGCGAATGAAAAACGGCCGGCACCGAGGCAAGTTGCCAGCGATTTGAGATTGACGGTCTGATTTTCCAGGCAGACGATTAACCACATAACGCCTTTCTTGTTGCGCAACAACAGGTTTTTCGTATGGCAGCCAGGAATCTTGCCACGAAGCGCTTTGGACTGCTCGACAGTAAACACACGAGGATGTTTGATGGTGGTGGCGTGAATCCCCAGTGCACTCAGGCGATCAAAAAGATTCTGCGCATTGGCCGGGGAACTCCCGTCCACCAGTTGTATTGGTCTTGAGTCGGTCATGGACAATTACCTTATTTCGCAATTTTTAAACTGCAATAGCGATCGCATTTCTTGCTGTGAATTGTATTATAATTACGATGTATTTTATGTTTGTGCAGATTCAATGTTGATTGTACCATTGGCAGAACCTGAATTTAATCAGTATTGACTGTATTGCTTAATCTTGGTGCTGCTAATATCAACCGCTCTCATATCTTGAAAGAACTCCTTGCGATATTTCACCCTGGTATGTTCTTGGCCCTTGTGGCCATGATCCACTTCCAAACCTTTGAGCAAGATCTCCCTCCCGTTGCTTTAGCAGTCCGTGAGTCGCCATTTTCTTCTTTGATCTTGAACTCTCCTGAAGAACTTTACCATTCCGGCAATATTGAATCCAAAAGATATTACCTTTTTTATAAATAGTTCCAATAAAACATCATCCCGTTTTCTTTTTAAGATATTCAGTTACAGCTTTGATGATAAGTTCTTTTAATGTAATGCCTTGCTGATCTGTCCGTACTTATGCATTACGATGAAAGTCGTTTGGAAAATTAATAATATACGGTGTTTCACCTTCTTTTGTTCTCGCCAATAAAATTGACCCCTTTGATTAGCACTATCTTTATTATAAGAATTATAAAAAAATGTCAAAAGGAAAAGTACATTTTTAATAAAAATTAGTAAACAGCCTGATTAAAGTTTAATCAAAATTAAACTTTTGAAACTTATATCCCAATTTCGACCGCAGCTTTTGCTGCGTATTCATCCACACAGTTCCGCCACTCGGCTTTTTTCTTAAGTTGACTAAAATTTGTAAAAAGCAATGGTTGACAAATAGCCTCTCCGCTGGTACCGGAGTCTCAATTGACACCACAAACGATGGGTTATCATATGTTGCAGTTTTCTGCCAACCATTGTACACCTCATCTCGCATAGAGAGCCCTATATTTCCTCTATTACTCCGGTAATTGATTAAACCTTTTGCCGGAGTAATAAAAGGTGTCTCCTCGCAAGAAAAACGAAGTTAATTTCGCTATATCTGTTTTGGGAAATAATCTTCGCACGAACCTTCGCGATAGACATCTGCCGTTGAACAGTGGAGGCCACCACCAAATGCGTAAGCATCCCTAAAGGGCACCGGCACGACTTCAAATTCTAATTTGTCAAACTGCTCCATCTGGTGCACTTCACTTGCCTCTACACAGACCGTTTTAGGATCAAGCGATAAAACGTTCATCGACAGCCAAACACTTGAGTAGCACAGAGGCGGAGGTTCTTTATGCGCCGGCTGGGCAGCATCGAGAATCTGCCAGTCATTTATCTCGAAAATTTTTCTCTGTTCTTTGGGAAGCGCTCTCACCGGATTATTTATAATTAAACCTGGCCTGAGAGCGACAAAGGTTGCATCAATATGAATAGGGTATGGATCAGTAGGGAAATTAACAGCATGAACCCTGTGGTCAGAAAAATGCCTTCCAATCCATTCAATCCCTTTTAAGTTAGCCGTCATCCCATGTTGAACAAATAGATCTTTCCCCATCCTCAAACATTCTGCGGCATCAAATAGAAACTCTACTTCGGTTGTGACAAAGTCCTTTGCAGCCATAAGCTTAAGTCGGTCTTCTTCTGTTTGTACTCTATCCTTATAACCTGGTTTGTATGATTCCTCTGTCAACCGTGGTTTAGGAGCTGATTCCCATTTCATTTCCGGATCTTCTTCAAAATACCTTTCCAAAAGAGGTCGATAACATAGATATTCAAACCACCTGCATCTGTAGGACATAGTGGCTTCTAACATCTCTTTGCCAACAGTCAATAAAATATCACGCGGCGGCATACAACCAAACATGCACTCAACCTTCCAGTCCGGTGTTTGAGCGGTCTGACTGAAATCAAGGGGAGCAGGTCGGTCAACACGAACTCCTCTTTTACGAAGAATGTCTGCAAAATTGTCAAGCTGGGCATTAGCCTTTTCTTGTGATTCTTTACTCCGTTGAGTTCCCGCAAGCTCCCTCATAGGGCTGCCGACTTCTATTTTAGGATCTACTGCAGTTTCAAGCGGTGGAATCATACAATTATCAGCCACGCCGATAATAACATGCTTTAACGGATCCCAATCGTTCCATGAATTAACTACTGATTTTTGCTGTTCAGTCATAGCGCTCTCCTTCTTTATCAATCGTTTTAGAGAACTCGATTACGTTACCAGCCTATTTAAGGCTGATTTTGTTTAGCATAACTAATAGACCCTGTGTTCTTAATAATTTGTTAGTATTCTGCTATGTAATTTCTAATAGTATTAACCGAATATATCGTTTGTAGGCTAAATGAAAAATTTCAGTTTTCAGATGTTGTCTGAGGCGCCTATGTTCTGGTCATGTTAGTGCATGTTATTTTGTAAACAAAATGTAGGCTCTATCCCTTTGTTGGGAAAAAATGAAAAAACCAGAAGAATTCTAATACCAAGTTTGTCGAATATCAATTAAATGATATAAAAATATTGTGAAGAAACTAATATTTTATAGCGGGGTTGGAAGGAGTTTTTAATATTACAGGGATTGAAGGTAGCTTCTCAAGTTGATCTTTTCGCCACCCAATCCGAATTTTTTGCGAATATTGTGACGGCTAAATTCTACGGAGTTTTCAGACATATGCAGCAATTCTGCTATTGCTTTTGTAATTCTATTTTCTTTGAGTAAATTCGCCACCTGAACCTCCCTGGAGGTTAGGTTGACTAAATTTTGTAAAAATTAATGGTTGACAGATAGCCTCTCCGTTGGTAATGGAGTCTCAATTGATACCGCAAACGATGGGTTTCTATATGTTGCGCTTTGCATGATTTCTATACACAATTATAAAATTTCAATCTACCCGATCTCAAAAAGCGAGTTTTTATCAAAATCAAGTAGATAATAAAAAGACATCCGTTTTGTTCCGAATCGTAGACGGACAAAAGTGTCTATGCCGTAAAGAGATGCAGAAAAAGTATGATTTTTCTATTGAGCCGAAGAACAACAGCAAGTTCATCCATGAACGTCAAAAGACGGGCCGCTTTGTCAACCTTGACCTCAGTAATACCGTCCAAGTGGTAGTGTATGCCTAAAAACAATGATTCATTAGTTCGGATGGAAGAAATTCAGAAGAGTTACGACGGTGAGACGCTGGTTATTAAAAATATGAATATGGATGTGACCCGCGGTGAGTTTCTCACCATGCTGGGTCCTTCCGGATCCGGTAAAACAACCTGCCTGATGATGGTGGCCGGTTTTGAGCCAGCAACCCATGGTGAAATTTACCTCAACGACCGACCGATTAACAAAGTTCCGCCTCACAAGCGCGGCATCGGCATGGTTTTCCAGGATTACGCCCTCTTCCCTCACATGACCGTGGCGGAAAATCTCGAATTTCCGCTAAAAGTGCGGAAGATGCCTAAAGAAGAGTGTAAACAGAGAATCAAAAGGGTTCTGGATATGGTCCAGCTCAGGGGGTTTGAAGGCCGGCGACCATCGCAGCTTTCCGGCGGGCAGCAACAGAGGATAGCAGTTGCCCGGTCCATGGTCTTTGACCCTGATCTGATTTTGATGGATGAGCCGCTGGGGGCCCTTGATAAAAATCTGCGTGAGCAGATGCAGCTGGAAATCAGACATATTCATGAGAGGTTGGGCGTGACGGTCATTTACGTGACCCACGACCAAAGCGAAGCTTTGACCATGTCTGACCGCATCGCTGTGTTTGATGACGGGATTATACAGCAGTTGGCCCATCCGGATAAATTGTATGAAGAGCCCGCAAATGCTTTTGTTGCCCATTTCATTGGTGAAAACAACCGATTGCTGGGAAATATCCTTGAGGCTGATGACAAAAACTGTAAAATTGAACTGGACAGCAAAGACATCATTCAGGCCAAAAACGTAAATATCGCCGAGATCGGCAATCGGACGACACTCTCACTGCGTCCGGAACGGGTGATTATCGAACCTGCGCCGGGCAGTATGCCCAACATCTTCAACGCCAGGGTGGAAGAACTTATCTACCTGGGCGATCATATTCGGACCCGTCTCAAGGTTTGTGGACATGATGATTTTGTGGTTAAAGTTGCCAATTCATCCGCACGCGTAGCTCTCAATAAAGGTGAGACGGTTAAAATCGGTTGGAATATTGAGGACTGCAGAGCCCTGGACCCATCCGGATAATATTTTCGATGTTGAATCGGCCTTTGTATGACTTTTAAGAAAAAATTTTGGAAAAAGCCTGTTACACGCGTTTTTGCCATGGGTCTTGATTAAGCCCAAAACGATTTCTTACAAGCTGGAGCGCCGTTTTTTTGATGTAACCCAAAACCCTAAAAACAGGAGGAGCACACATGCACAAAATCGTTAAACAAACACTGCTCGCAATGATTGTCGTATCATTTACCGCTGGTATCGCCATGGCGAAAACCGAACTGGTTATTGTCTCATGGGGTGGCGCCTACACGACCAGCCAGCAAAAAGCGTATCATGATCCGTATATGAAATTGAACCCCAATATCCAGATCATCAACGACGATTCAGCCGCTGCAGGCCCCGCGAAACTCAGGGCCATGAGTAAAGCCGGCAACGTCACATGGGACCTGTTGGACGCTGTTGCCTCCGACAGCATCGCCCTGTGCGATGAAGGGCTTGTTGAAGAAGTCGACCACGATGCCATTCTGGCGCCGGCGCCTGACGGAACACCGGCATCCGCAGATTTCGGGGACCTGATTGTCAGCCCCTGCTTTGTTCCGACGATCGTTTATGCCACCACGTTTGGCTACCGGAAAGACGCTTTTGACACGCCGCCGACCACCATCGCGGATGTCTTTGATCTGAAAAAATTTCCCGGCGGGCGGACTCTTGAGAAAAAACCGATTGGAAACTTTGAGTGGGCTTTGATTGCGGACGGGGTTGATCCCGACAAAGTGTATGAAGTGCTGGCCACTCCCGAAGGCGTTGACAGGGCTTTTAAAAAACTGGATACGATTAAAGACAGCGTTATTTGGTGGTCGACAGGGTCCGAACCAGTGAAGAATCTTGTTGCCGGCCAAGTCGTCATCGGTTCAGCTTACAACGGCCGTCTCTTTAACGCCATTGCCGCCGAAAAACAGCCCCTGGCAATGATGTGGGACTGGCAGTATTTTGATCTCGACGGCTGGGTGATCCCCAAGGGGAGTCCGCACCTGAAAGAAATCAAGAAATACCTGCGGTTTGCCGCAGATACCCAGCGGCTAGCCGATCAGGCCAAGTATATCTCCTACGGCCCGGCACGGAAATCTTCAGCACCCTTGGTCGGCAAGCATGCTGAACTCGGTGTTGATATGAAACCGCACATGCCGACAAATCCGATAAATGCCAAACACAGGCTGGTCAAAAACTATGAATTCTGGGCAGATTATGAGGTTGAATACACTGAGAAATTCCTGGCTTGGGTGGTAAAGTAAAAAAAAATCCAAATGTACCGAATCCGGTGCCGGCTATCCGGCCCCGGATCCTTTTAACCTCCCTGAAACCTATCTTTAAAAATTTTATACGGAAAATTTGATGAATCCGAAAAAAGCCAAAAAATCAATTTATTGTCATTCCGGCGAAAGCCGGAATTCAGTCATTTCTGTGGGTTGTGGACTCCGGCTTTCGCCGGAGTGACGGGATTTGGACTTTTTACGAGACCGTCAAGTTTAACTTTTAGGATAAAAAGTTTCCAAAATTGTGTAAAATAAATAACATCAACAATAACCAGGAAATTCTAACCACTGCGGATGGAGTACTGCTCAAAGCAAGCCTCAATCGGGCTTTGCGCAGAGAAAGAAATATTTCCCTGCTGTTGGTGACGCCACTCTTTGTCTTCGTACTGATCGCCTTTTTATTTCCCATTGCCGATATGCTTTTTTTAAGCGTCGACAATAAAATCGTTGTGGAAAAATTACCCCGGACTGTTCCCCTGCTCGCCGACTGGGATGAAACGGGCACTGTCCTTCCCGATGAGCAAATCTACAAGGCACTGGTCCAGGACATAAATGCAGGAGCTGTGGACAAGACTATCCTGCGCCTCGGTCGAAGGCTGAATTTTGAACAGGGCGGCATGTCCAGCCTTTTTCGGAGAAGCGTCAGAAAATTGAAGCGTCTCAAAGAGCCTGAATCTTACAAAGCGGCAACAATCCGGATTCACAGGAAATGGGGTGATCTCGCTACCTGGAGACTGATTAAGCGATTAAGCGGGAAATTTACCCCTACCTATTTTTATTCCGCTGTTGATGGAGGCGTCGACAAAGCTGGACATTTTGTTCGCAATCCGGAAAATCAACGGATTTATTTGAAACTCTTTGTCAGGACGATTCTGCTCAGTCTGCTGATCACTCTGTTCACCATCATTTTGGGCTATCCCATTTCCTATCTTCTGGCGACTTTGCCGACCAAGTTGAGTAATTTGCTGATGATTCTGGTGCTTCTTCCTTTTTGGACTTCACTGCTGGTGCGTACAACGTCCTGGATCACACTTCTACAGCGGGAGGGAGTCATTAATGATTTACTGGTTGGGATCGGAATTGTTGATAACGCGCATCGTCTGACAATGATTCATAACCAGATAGGGACCATCGTGGCCATGACCCATATTCTGCTGCCTTTTATGGTACTCCCACTTTTCAGTGTCATGAAGACGATTCCGCCGAATTACATGCGTGCGGCTCGGTCGATGGGCGCAACGCAATTCCGGGCTTTTTTGCGAATCTATCTGCCGAATACGGTTCCGGGCATAGGTGCGGGCTGCATACTGGTGTTCATTCTGTCCATCGGGTACTACATTACCCCATCTCTGGTCGGCGGCACATCAGGAACTTTTATCAGCAATCTTATCGCCTACCACGTTCAGGGCTCTCTCAACTGGGGGCTGGGCGCGGCCCTGGGGACAATGCTCCTGATGCTTGTTTTGGCGCTCTATGTGCTCTACGACAAGGTGGTAGGCCTGGACAATATTAAACTGGGATGAACGATGGCAAAGTTACCCCCTTATACAACTCCCGCCGGATATACCTGGCATTACGCCTATCTGGTTATCTGCGGATTGATTTTTATGTTTTTAATTTTCCCCCTCATGGTGATCATGCCGCTCTCTTTTAATGCCAGTCCCTATTTTACATTTACTCCTGAAATGCTTTCTTTAGATCCGACCGGCTACTCCCTTCGCTGGTATCAGGATTTTTTTACCAATCCCAACTGGCATGGGGCCGTGAAAAATAGTTTTATTATCGCCATTTTCTCAACACTGATTTCAACTTTTCTCGGCACCCTTGCCGCTTTGGGGCTGAGCCGCCCCAATTTCCCTTTTCGGACCACGATTATGGGCATTCTGATCTCACCGATGATTGTGCCCTTAATTATTTCCGCGGCAGGCATGTACTTTTTTTATTCCAGGATCAACCTCCAAGGCACTTTTACAGGGGTTATCCTGGCCCACGCAAGCCTGGCCACGCCTTTTGTTCTGATAGCTGTTACTGCAACTCTGGTAGGCTTTGACCGCAATCTTACACGGTCTGCCGCCAGTCTAGGAGCCGCGCCGATGCGCGTTTTTTTCCGGATCATCGTCCCCCTGATCACACCCGGCGTCATATCCGGGGCGTTGTTTGCCTTTGTTACTTCCTTTGATGAAGTGGTTGTGATCCTTTTTGTCGGTAGCTACCGACAACGCACCATTCCATGGCAGATGTTCTCCGGTATTCGTGAGCAGATCAGCCCGACCATTCTAGCTGTGGCCAGTATCTTAACAGTAATATCCATCTGTTTTTTGACTTGCATAGAACTCTTACGCCGCCGAAATGAAAAGCATCGCGGAATAAGAACGACATAGTTTCAATCCAAAACCGGATTTATTGGTTGTTTGAAAACGTCGGTGCGCTGCACCTGGTTACCGCCGCAAAGTTAAAGCACTGACGTGCTTTTGCCCTTTCGGCCTATGGCCGAAAATCCAAGCTACCCGTACTGCGGGTGGTCGTTGACTTAAAAAGATCGGTTATATCCTGGAACCAGAGCTGCCCGATAAGGCTTTCCGGCGAAACTGGGCGCGGTTGATACAGAAAATAGACGAAGTTGATCCCCTTGTGTGTCCCGGATGTTCGCGGGCTCGGCCTGTTTGTGGGATTGGAGCTGGTGAAAAAAAAGCCACGAGTCGATCATGACTGTTGAGGCGTAATTCGTACGGGAATGAATCCCAAACTTGAGATGGCGAAAAAGCTTGCCGGGTTGGAGATGATTGCTATGGCTGCCAATCCAGGCAACGTCATTGTCATGGCACTAGCACTGATCGTTACCAAAGACGAGATTGATGAAGGTCTCAACATTATGGATAAAGCGCTTGAGGTGGCGCATTAGAATCATAAGCCATTGTCGCCGCATATGAAAAGATTGATACTTCGAAAATCGCGAATTTGATTGATCTTAATTCTAAAATGAAAATCGCAGTGGAATGAAAAGATTTCGACACTTACTACACTCTCAATCTGGCTTGCCACGATTTATTCATGAAAATGTCAGGAAATGACCTGATGCGAAAGATCGTCACACCGATCAAACAACGCCTGTGTGACTTCCCGAAACGGATCTACACTTAGGAATGGGAGCTGATTAACTGCAAAGAGCACGATATGATTATCAATTTTATTAAAAGGGGGATCCTGTAAGTTCATCTATAATCATGAGGGATTCCCACTGGTTTTTGCCAAGCATGCAAAATTTGTTCGGCAATTTTATTTTGATGCGACTAAGGAAATCAAAGCGAAACTGAATCATCAAAATTCAAAATTTTGATGGTGCTGTTCGAAGTATCATGTTATGTGATTTTAAATGATTTTACAGAATAGCGATAGTCGTGAACTTCTAAACGAAAAGGAGGATTTAAAATGAAAAAAAGTTTTATCACAATGTTTATCGTTTCAACCGTAATCACGCTTCTTCCCTGGACCGGCTCGGTTGGAGCCGCTGATAAACAGGATCAGGTCACGGTGGCCTATTTCCTGGAATGGCCTACTGCAAATCAGGTCGCCCAGGTAGAACAATTGTACGACAAAGCGATGGGCGTGAAGGTCAAATGGGTTGCCTTTCCTAATGGCAACGAAATGACTCGCGCCATGAAGGCCGGCGACGTGCAGATTGCCTATTCGCAGGGATTGATACCGTATGTGGTCGCAGTCAGCGCTGGTGTGCCGCTCCAGCTTGTCGGGATAGCGGTGTCGTATTCCGAGAATGACAACTGTGTTGTCCACAGGGATGCCGGCGTTTCCAAGTACAACGCGCACCATACACTTGTTGGCAAAACAATCGCGACGCCCATCGGCAATGTCACGCACTACAAGCTGTTGCGCACCTTGGATTATCTGGGTGTTGACGTCAGCAAGGTGAAGATCGTGAAGATGGATGGTGCCCCTGGCGCCGCCGCTCTGACGAAACACAGGGTAGACATGGCTTGCGCTTTTGGAGGGCCCCTGACACGGATGAAAGATGTTGGTCACGTGCTGATGACGGGGAAGGAGCAGGAGGAGTTCGGCCTCTTGACTTTTGATGTGATCTCCACGACCAAGGAATTCGCCGAGAATCATCCAGATCTTTTGACTAAGTTCATGCAAGTGACCGAGGATGCCAACCGCGCCTACGCCAAAGATCCGGCTCATGCACAACCGATTATCGCCAAAGCAGCCGGCATGAAACTGGCGGACTCAAACTCTTTCCTGGATAAATTCAGCTTTCTCTCAAAAGAAGAGCAGTTGTCCGAAGCCTGGTTTGGCGGCACGGTGCAGGCGTTCTGCAAGGGGGCCGCGGATTTCTTTGTCAAGCAAAAGGTGATCCCCAAGGCGCTTGACGACTACAGCCCCTATGTCGACGACAGCTTTTTGAAGAAAGTGAAGTAATGCTCTTATGGCGCTGTGTTCGCGCCGCGCCTTCTTCTATTTTCCTAAAAAGGAGATCTAATGGCAAAACTCGACGTCAAGGGTGTGTCCATGCGCTTTGTGCTGCCGGGAGGCGGTGGAGTACAGGCGCTCGAAGATGTCTCGTTTACTCTCGCATCCGGTGAGCTCCTTACGGTGCTAGGTCCATCGGGTTGCGGGAAGACGACGTTGCTGAACATCATTGCCGGATTTCTTGCGCCTACAGAGGGGC
>Ga0187833_10004799_pt1 | contig 13052 bp, 10 predicted proteins | sample ETNtaG_37_FD_167968 | JGI IMG/M metagenome (GOLD analysis project Ga0187833, IMG submission 167968) | Marine microbial and viral communities from oxygen minimum zone, Eastern Pacific Ocean - ETNP2014_SV_400_PacBio MetaG (Illumina Assembly) | ecosystem: Environmental > Aquatic > Marine > Hypoxic... | reverse complement strand
TTGTTGGCCGATTCGAAAAAAATCCATTTCTAAGACCGGGAATCCTATAAAATCTCAATCCAACTGGATTTCGATGGGTTTGAGTTCTTACGGGGTCATCATGTATGATAAACTAACATTCAACTTGGACCACTTTAAGGGTGCAGGTCACACCCCTTAGTATGTGGGAGCAACATTTTTCCCTTTGCTAAGGGGATGGTTTATGACTTTCTTGTAGATGATTAAATTCTTCTTTAGGAAAACTTTCTTCTCATCGGTTTCCCTTTTGAAAAGTAGTTGGCCAACCTTTGAAAACTTTTTCCCTGTCTCTACTTTTTTGGAAAGTCCAAGGCACTCTATCAGGATCAACTGAGGGCAGTCCATCTTGATTGTAACATGAAAAACGAGGACCCAGCTCATCTTCTTCAGGTTGAATTGGAGCCTGTTTAAGTAATGCCTTCTGAATTTCCTTGAATCTTGATACAACGATTTCGGCATCTCCTTCATTCAAATTGCAGGGATCTATCTCAAAATAACCTAAATCAACATGATGATCTCGGACAATGACACTGGGCTCACCATTCTTCAAAAATTCACTTAATTTAGCAACAGACATGCTACTGATTTTTGGATCAATTGAAATTTTTAATCTCGTGATTGGATTTCCTGTTGGATCCGGATTCTCCTGAATCAATAAACTTTCTATTTCATCCAAACCAGAGTGTATATATTTCAAACGCTGATACTCTAATTGATGTAATTTTTTATGGTCTATTTTTTGCCAGCGTTGAAGTGAGGCAATTGCACCAACGATGCTTTCCTTCCCCACTTTCATTGAACGACCCATACCGCAGGTTTGATGATAATAAGCAACCCGTATTAAAGGGAGCTTCCCTGCAAGAATTCCTGAAGTGGGACCACTTAAAAATTTGTGACCAGAGTAAATTACTAAATCAGCCCCACGTTCGATAAATATCCTTAAATCATATTCAGAAGCTGCATCAACAATGACAGGCACATTATTATTATGACAAATTGAAACAAAGGTATCGAAATCCAATAACCCTGACTGCACAGTGTGATGACTCACTACCCAAAGCCCGGCAACAGTAGATTGGTTGATAGCATTTCTTAATTGATACGGTTCGGCTAAATTGACTGTACCAATTTCAATAGGCCGGGCACCCACCATGTGAATGTGTTGATGGATCTGTCCTCCATAACTGACATTGTGTCCTTTTAACAGGACAACTTCATCCATTGGCGATTTTAAGATGGGCATTGATTCAGCAACTAGTAAATCCTCACCACTGATTGAAGCGGCTAATCCAATGCAGATTCCTGAAGCAGTACAGGCACTAACACAACCGGCCTCTGCACCTGTTAATTCAGCAATCACCCGTGAAGCCTCTGCTTGCAGCGCGTTGATGTCAATAAATATATCTAAGCTATCTTCAATCGCCGATGCTATTTCTTTTGGTACTAGGGAAGCTCCCAATGCAGTCATTGTCCCTGAAACATTAATCACTTTATTTTGATTAATCCATTTTTGTATGGGTAATTTATCATTCATTTTATAATAACTAATCTCGATGTGGTGCGGTATCTAGTTGTTTAGGAATTATCTGTTTTTGATTCTAGCAAGAAAAGTATTTAAACGTTCATTTTTAGAATCATAAATTTGAGCAGGGGTTCCATCGATTTCAATTTTTCCATCATCCATTAGTACGATTCGATTGCTAACATCACTGGCAAATGACATCTCATGCGTTACAATAATCATCGTCATTCCATCCACAACAAGACTCTGGACCACCTCCAATACTTCTCCAACCAATTCAGGATCCAAAGCAGAAGTGATTTCATCCAGAAGCAAAACTTTAGGATCCATCGCAACAGCTCGTGCAATGCCAACTCTTTGCTGCTGACCACCGGACATTTCAGCTGGCAAACTATTTACTTTGTCAGCTAAACCAACACGTTGGAGCCAATGTTTTGCATGATCGGCAGCTTTTGTTTTAGGAAATTTTCTAACTTTCCTCAGCCCTAGCATGACATTTTCCAGTGCGGTCAAATGAGGGAATAAATAAAATAATTGAAAAACCATTCCAAGTTCTGATCTAAAGGCAGACAATTGATTTTCACTTCTTTCTTTTCTGTTTTTTTCATCATCACTCGTATAACCAATTTCAATATTATCAATTTTGATGCTGCCTTTATCATATTTTGTCAATACATTAATACAACGTAATAAAGTCGTTTTTCCGCTTCCTGATGGGCCAATGATCGAGACAACTTCACCACGATTTATATCAATACTAACTCCTTTTAATACATCAGTATCACTAAAAGATTTATGTAAATTTTTTATTTGGATCAATGGATGACTCATTAATTATTCCTTTATGTAGGCAAACTTTGCTTCAAGTTTCCGAGAGGATAAAGATAAACAATAATTGATTATAAAATAAATAACTAAACCGACAATATAAACAGGCATAGCTTCATAGGTTCTACCAATTACTTTTTGCATGGCAAGCATGAGATCCACGACACCGATGAGTGATACTAATGCGCTTCCCTTGGCGGTATCAGCGACTGAATTGATCCAGGGAGGAAGAAAACGCCGAATCGCGAGTGGAAATATAATATAAATCAATCTTTCATGAAATTTTAAACCGATTGCCTTCCCAGCCTCCATCTGACCATGATGGACTGATTGGATAGCTCCTCTCGTATTTTCGATGACATGCGATATTTTAAAAATACTTAAAGCGACTACTGCGGCTGTGAAAGTCTCCATATTTATGCCTATCGCAGGCAATCCGTAATAAACAAAAAAGATTAATACCAAGACAGGGATCCCTCTAATGAAATCACTGAAGATTCGTACCAAGATACGCAACCATAAGGGACCGTAGCTTATTCCAACTCCAAAGATCACACCAATGATAGTAGCAAAAACAACAACTAAAAATGTGACTTGTAGAGTAACCAGGAGGCCATCCATTAAATAAGGGAGTGAATCAAATGCCGCTTTCATAATTATTTATTGACTGCAAACTTTTTTTCGATCTGTCTTAAACTCATCAAAATAGTGTAACCGGTCACAAGGTACATCGGTGTGATGACCATATAAACTTCAATGATTCTGAAAGTATTGAAATTAATCCACTGTGCTCCATACATCAATTCAGGAACAGCGATAACGGATGCGATGGATGTATCTTTGAATAATGAAATATAGGTATTACTGAGTGCAGGTAAGACGATGCGAAACATCGTTGGAATTCTAATATAGATCAGTCTTTGCCATGGTTTCATTCCGATCGCTTTACCAGCATCAATCAGTCCTTCAGGAACTGCCGCCAATCCGGAACGGAATACTTCTACTAGATAAGCACCTGAATAAATAGATAAAGTGACGATAAACGATGTGGTCGCAGAGTATTGAAACAAACCGATACTGGGGATACCGTAAAAAACCAGATAAACTAATAAAAGTAAGGGAGAATTACGAATGACTTCTACGTAGCCAGCCACGAAAAAGCGTATCGATTTTCCGGATTCAACATATACCAGAGCTAACAATAATCCAATCAGCATCCCAATGGCAATAGAGATGAGAGCTAATTCAAGACTGAGCACTAGCCCATTGGCTAGTCGGTCGAAATGTCGCCAAATATATGCAAAATTAAAATGATAATCCACTGAAATTTATAGAATAATGAAATGAAGTTTGACTGCCAGCATGAATGAAATGCTGGCAGTTTATATTAGCTAAATGGGTGGAAAACCAGCTTTTCTTCCTGTAATTTTCTCTCCAAAGAAATCAAAAAAAGCTTTATCATAAATTTCATTATCATGGCCATAAATGGCAACATCAAAGACGGTGTCTATAAACTTCAACCAATCGGGGTCTCCCTGCCGAACAGCGGCACCATACAACATTGAGAACCACCGATAGCCACTGTCTTCATAACGATCTGGTCGTCGTTTCTTCAACCACCTCGTTGTTGAAAGGTCGACTGCTGCTGCATCCACTCTGCCGCTGTCTAGAGCTTGTATGACATTGGCTTGTGTATCCAACATTAGGACTTGGGCTTTTGGGAGTTGTTTGTGGATATTTTCTTCAGCATCAACATTTTGTAAAATTGACACTTTAGTATCTGATCCTCCAGCCAGCATTTTTTCAAAACTCTTACGTTTCCCATCGGGGCGAGTCAAAAAACTGATAGACTCCACATAATAGGGTCTTGAGAAGCCAACCAATTGTGCTCTTCCGCTATTTATGGTCATAAATTGGATCACAATGTCTACTTTCCCTGTGTTGATATTAGGAATTCGTGCCGCAGGATCTTGTTGTACGAATTCAAAAGCATCGGGGTCATCAAACAATCCTTTGGCTAAAATATGAGCCATCGCAATGTCCATGCCGACCAATTTTCCTTTTTCATCCTCAAAGTGCCAAGGTGCATTGGTACTTCCAGTTCCCACACGAACTTTTCCTCGATCCAAGACTTTGCGCAATAGGCTGTCTGGTGATGATTGGGCGGCTGCTTCTTTTGCACCCATTGTGGCAGCTAGCCCGGCTGCTGTTAGTCCTACGCCTCCACCGATAAGTAGATCTCTCCGATTTACACTATTTTCACTCATATCTTCCTTTCTAAGAAAAGAACGGTTATATTAAAAAAGTTTTTGTACTGAGAAATTATAATTAGCTTTCACAATACAATCATAAAAAAAACGTATGATACAAAATTATAAATGAAATAGGAAAATCAAAACCAGTCAAGGATAGACTTTCACGGCTCCAAGGCATCTGGCGGAGTGTTGACGGATTTGATTTTATGGTATTTGTTTAACCCCCCAAAAAATTTTCCCATGCGTGGTTTGACAGTCTCTGAGCCCCCAACCCACCCAAGCGCCCGCCCTTCGATACATAGGAATCCTGGGTTGATCGAGATGCAGGAGCTGGATGCTCCGGGGTAGGCTCCAGGGACGCACTAGTCCTCGCCCTTATTTACATAAAGTAGTTAGTTGCATTTTTATCCGAACATGGACAACAGATAAAGGATTGAAAAATATTCACACCTCTTGCCGGTGAGTTATCAAAATACTAACTCATCTTATGGATCAATTTTAGGGGGGCAGGTCAATGAATGAAGGAATTCAGATAACCTGATCTATTGGAAATAAATAAAACCGCGTATGCTGGAAAAAATCATTGTAGGGCTTTCAGATTTGGAGGAGCCAGGTGAAGAACCTGGGAAAACGCACACAATTCTCCTTCAAGCGAATAGGATCAATTCACCATAGCAAAGAACGAGAAGAACCTCGCTCAAGTCTACCCTTTTTACGGCTCAGACCGCTTGGCTTAGCCGTTGGGAAAATGGGAGACTTTAATTCTGATTCGACGCTGAAGTTCTTCCTCAAGTAACCAGGAGGCTTCATCTAGTGTCTGAATCCAGTCGTGGATCCTATCATCCGAAAAAGCCCCAAGTCGAATCTTGCGTTCCTCGCTTTGCCTGTATAATTGTTGTTTTATACGCTCCAGACTGATCTGGAAGATTTCTGACGGCATAGCACCTCGGACTCAGAAATGACAAACCTAGTTGAATCAGGCCATGCACTATTCATACTAATATTTTCCGTTTTTGAAGGGGAAACACTGTTTTTTTGTCTTTTAAGCTTTTAGAGATTTCCTGAGGTCCAGTTGCCCGGGTGAAGAAAAAACTCTTAGCTAAAGCAAAAGTGCGATGGAAAACCTATGTCGGATCGGCAGGAAAGAAAAGGAGCGAACCGGGAGGTCTAGAAAAACAAGGTTCTCAGCAATACAGAATCAAAATTTCCGTAAAGATTTCCAGCGATTTCAGATCAACCAGACTGAAGTAACCACGATCATCAGGGTTACCACCATCAAGGCGGTATTGACACTTGCCTCATTTCTTCGAAATAAACTGCGTAAAGGCCCCGGTGCGGATTCAGGATGAATTGATGAGTAAAAATGATGAAGTATTTGCTTCATGTTGCTCTTTGAAGCTGAAAGAGACTCGTTTTTCTTTTCGGCAGATTTCATCATGAATATAACTAGAAAAGCGGATGTTGATTCTGTGTGGCGATCGACGATGGAAAACGGGCGAAGCAGGATGGCAAAGAATCCAATCAGCGAAGCAGAAATGACGATTCTGAAACGAACCCTGGGCCTTGCTGAACAGTGGCAGCGGGAAGCCAATTCAGAGCGCAGCGAACGCGAACGGGATTACCAAGCATTGATGAAGCGTCTGCTCGCCGAGCCTGGGGAAAAGTCCTTCCTAACGCACCTCATCGACCAAGCATTCCGTTCGCATGATCCCAGGCGTGTGGTGGACCAATTCCGCTATCTGCTGCAACGGGCAGGCATTCCGAAGTTTTTCAGCTCCAAGGACCGTTTACTGCTACAGATCCTTCGCCAGGGCGGTTTTCTGGCGCCCCGGCTCGCCTATTCCTGGATTTTAAAGAGGCTCCGTGAAGACGCCGCCCAGACAGTGCTTCCAGAGGAAACAGAAAATTTGGAAGCACATCTACGCCTGCGGTACTCCGAGCAACTGCGGGTCAATCTGAACCACCTCGGCGAGGAGGTGCTCGGCGATGAAGAAGCCAGCAGACGCTTGGACCATTATCGGGAATCGCTGAGTCATCCTCAAATAGACACCATCTCGATCAAGATATCCAGCATTCACGCCCAGCTTCACCCTCTCGGTTTCCGGCACTTTGCGGAAGTGCTTGAAGAACGTCTGGCAACCATCTATCGGGTTGCTCTCGAAGAAAGACCATCCCCGGAAGGCACAACAAAGAGCATGTGCCGGCAGAAACTTGTCTATCTCGACATGGAGGCTTACCACGATCTGGAATTGACCCTGGAAGTCTTCATGAAAACCCTGGACCGTTCGGAGTTCCTTAAATTCCACGCGGGCATCGTCCTCCAGGCTTACCTTCCCGATTCCTACGGAGCACAGCAACAGCTCATCCGTTGGGCCAAGTCCCGGGTTCGCGTCGGGGGAGCACCACTGCGAATGCGGCTTGTCAAGGGGGCCAACCTGGCCACGGAACAATTCGAATCCGAAATTCAAGGCTGGTCACTGCCCGTCTATCCGTCCAAAACCGAAACCGACGCGAACTTTAAACGCATGCTCGAGGCCGGGTTGCAGCCCGAAACGCTGAAAGCGTTGAAACTGGGTGTCGCTTCCCACAACCTCTTCGAGTTGGCCTATGCCATAGCCCTGGCGGAGGAACAGGGACTCAAGGAAGGACTGAGTTTCGAGATGCTTGAAGGCATGGCCGACCCCTATCGCCGTGTGCTGCAACAGGCGAAGGTAGGTGAGCCTAGGCAGGAAATGCTGCTCTATACTCCGGTCGTCAGTCAACAGCATTTCCTCAACGCGATTGCCTACCTCATCCGCCGCCTCGATGAAAACACCGGACCCAAAAACTTCCTCCGTCATTCCTTCGGCCTGGAGCCCGGGGGGCCTGAATGGAAAAAACTCGAAACCCAGTTTCTGGAATCCTGGCATCTGCGTGGAAAGGTTTCCGCCCAACGTCGCCGGGAGCCCCGCAGCCAACAGTTACTGGCTCCGGTTCAAGGGCTGCCTGGGATTTTCCGAAACGAACCGGACACGGACTGGTCACACCCGGAAAACCGGAAATGGGCTGAGCAGATTCGTAAAAAATGGATGACAGGAGCCGAAAAAGGGGGACGGAAGATCCCGGTTCGAGTCGGCGGCAAAAAAGTGCGTGGAAAACGTGACTCGAAAACCTTCTATGATCCCTCCAGGCCCGGAATTTCCAGCGGATTTCAGATCCAGCTGGCAGGACTGAAAGACATTCATACCGCTGTTGACCTGGCCAATAAAGATCCTGACCATTGGGGAGACACCTTGCTAGATGCACGTCACCAACTGCTTTGTGGAGCAGCGAAAAATATGCGCGAACGCCGCGGGGATTTGATTGGTGTTGCCGCTCTCACTGCCGGAAAAACATTCTACGAATCGGATCCGGAGGTTTCGGAAGCGGTTGATTTTATCGAATACTATCCTTATTCCCTCAAATGCCTGCAGCAGCAGACGGGTCTGGATTTTGAACCCCTCGGCACGGTGCTGGTGATTTCACCCTGGAACTTCCCGATTGCGATTCCCGTTGGCGGTGTAGCGGCAGCACTGGCTGCAGGCAACCGGGTGATCCTCAAACCTTCGCCGGAGAGTTTTCCGGTGACCTGCGCGACGATGCAGTGTTTCTGGGATGCCGGTATCCCTGAAAGCGCACTGCAGCTGCTCAATTGTGCGGAGGGTGAACCGGTCAGGGCGTTGGCTTCCCATCCGAATCTCAACGCCCTCATTTTCACCGGTGGTACTGCCACAGCGATGAAGATTCTCCAGCAGCGACCCGGGGTGGAATTGTCCGCGGAGACAGGCGGCAAGAACGCGACGATCGTCACCGCCATGGCTGACCGTGACCAGGCAGTCAAACACGTCCTGCACTCCGCTTTTAGTCATTCCGGTCAGAAATGTTCTGCTACTTCACTGCTGGTCTTGGAAAAGGAAGTCTATGAGGATCAAGGGTTCCGCAGGCAGCTTTGTGACGCCATCCGCAGCCTGCGGACCGGGTCGGTTTGGGATTTTTCTATGAAGATGGGCCCCCTGATCCGGGAACCCAACCCCACCTTGCGATCCGGTTTCGAAAATCTAGAGCTCGGGGAGGAATGGCTCATCCCTCCTGTTCAAAACAAAGATAATCCACTGCTTTGGAAACCTGCCCTAAAATGGGGCGTCCGTCCGGGAAGCCATACCCACGTAACCGAATTCTTTGGACCGCTGCTAGCGGTGATGCGAGCGGAAAACCTGGAAGAGGCGATCGAGATCGTCAATGCTACCGGCTATGGTCTGACTTCAGGGTTGGAAAGCCTCGATGAACGGGAACAGCAAATCTGGAAAGAAAGGATTCAGGCGGGAAACCTCTACATCAACAGCCTGACTACCGGAGCGATCGTGCTGCGCCAACCCTTCGGCGGAATGGGGCTTTCCGCAATTGGTGCAGGAATCAAGGCCGGAGGCCCAAACTACGTCCAGCAGTTCTGTCGAATCACCGCACACCAAGCTCCCCAAACGGGCGAAATCCTAAAATCGACCCGGATGTTGAGCCTGACTAGGCGTTGGGAAACCCTGCTGAAAAAAGGATTCTGGGAAGAGCAATTTGGCCCCGAAGTCACTCCGGAGCTGTTATTCAGTCTGCGGGCCTGGCGCAGTGCCTTGTATTGGCAGGACCGGGAATTCGGCAGAGAACATGAATACTTTCACCTTCGTGGCCAGGACAACCTTTTCCGCTATCTGCCTGTCGATCGTTATGTGGTCCGTCTGCACGAGCAGGACTCGCTTTCAGAAACATTGATCCGTCTCGGAAACGGGCTGATCGCCGGCTGCCGGACCGAACTCAGCCGTCCGCCGGATTTGTGCAGCCTTTTGTTGGACTTCCTGCAAGACCGCGAGGGACAACTGCTTCTGGAGGAGGTGGAAAATACCAAAGAAAGTGATGAAGAGCTGGCCGGAAGGCTAGGAAAAATCGATCGCCTGCGTTACGCCGCCCAAGAGCGTGTCCCACATAAAATCATGGAAGTTGCCGCTTTGGCTGGATTCCATGTCAGTTACAGCACCCCCCTTGCGGAAGGACGCCTGGAACTGCTGCATTGCCTGCGTGAACAAAGCATCTCCGTGGACTGGCACCGTTACGGAAACCTCGGCGCCCGGGAAAGTGAGTTTGTCTAATCCCACCTGCATCATTTCCCAGTGTAAATAGATTCCTGTGCCTGCTCCAGCTTGATAAGGCACGTAATGCGAACACACCTTGATGCAGGTTTTGTCTGCGCTTCCGGAGCTTGAAATGACACAACCATCGTCTTTGCACATCCAGCAAGCAATCCAGTGATCATCATTTTTCTTGTAATTTGTATATAAAAAGTCTACGAACCTATCTAAGGGCAGACGATGGGATCTCGTGACCCTGGGCAGCACAGAATTGAGAGGTACCGAGCTGCCTCCATTTTTTCTTTATACTCTTCGGGGAGGGATTCCCCAGTCTCTGGTATCCCTTCCTTTCATCATTTCACCTTTACAAGATGGCTTACTAAATGTTCAATGGCTCGGGTATTCTAGGCCACTGCTTCTGAAAGTTTTGACATCGCTTCGTTGGACCACCACGGCTCTGTTCGATCCTGTCACTATGGTAGACGTGGATTATCTGTTCTGCCGGGATACGCTCGTATTTTGCCCCTGCCTGTGGAGAGAATTTGTAGGTCCCGTAAAGTGGGTCTTCCTTCATATTCATCCAGTATGCAACAGGCCAGTGAGTACGCTGTTCCTGCTCAATACCCATCCGTACTACATTCCCATTCTGCAAGACCGTATTTCTTTCAATATCGAGCCTGTCGGATGCCAGTAATTCGACTTGAAGACCATGGGGGTTCCTCTTGCCATCATGAAGGTAGATAATGGCTTCACCGTCCCTTAAAATTGCATCCAGAACCTGTCTTTGAACATCCAGGAAAGTGAATTTGCCACTGGCATCACATACAGGGTAAACAGTACCTGCCTTTCGACCCCATTCACGCCGTAAGGATTCAATATGATTGTTTGCGAGGAAATCCAGTGTCTGGTCTGGGTTCCTGCTTTTCATCTGAAGTTTAATCCCCTGCCTGCCTAAGATCTGGGTGCTCATTAATGAAATGTAGCGTTTAGCAAGTGGTTCATTCTGAACGAGCTCCCGGCTTCTACGCCTTAACTGGACAAGAGCATTTTTAACATCACCGTCTGCTGTTCTGTCAGATGCAGATTGCCAGTTATAGAGCCTGCTGTTTTCTGCTGCGATGTAGGAACGTTTATAGACCCTGGGATCGATGGTTCGCTTATTGCTGTTTTTACTTTTGTTAAAAGGCCACAAATTAATGCTCATTTTTTATATTTAAACCAAATGACTAATTTTCGAGTACAGAACCATATGAATAAAAAAGTCCCTAAAGAATTTGAATCTATTGACTTGGAACAATATGAGTCAGTGATCAGACAGCAGAAAAAAGTTCTAACTCGAATGGACGAAGTTTTAGATAATTGCACAAATATTACTCCCGAAGAGACCTCTGAATGGAAAGATTTCTGGAAAAATATGTTGGAATCATCTTCAAAGAAGTCATCTTCTAAAGTCGGCTAAAATGTTTGCACCAGTACCCTTGTTCTGACGGACTCTCTGGTTGCGTATTTCCATCACAACATGCCGCTTGTAGATGTCCCTGGTGAGTTTTGACAACCTTGAGGTCTCCAACCACCCAAGGGATCGCCCTTCGATACATAGGAATCCTGGCCTGATCGAGATGCAGGAGCTGGATGCACCGGGGTAGGCCCGCCCCCAGGGGCGCACTAGGCCCCACCCTCTTTTACATAAAGTAGTTAGTCTCATTTGTACCCCCAGGGTCATTTTAGGTTTGGCTTAACAATCCCGTCCGGTTGGTGTAAGTGTAGTTGAAGGCTAAAAACACCAACCAAAGGCTCCATGTTCAGTCAAATCATCCTGAAGAATATTGCCCGGTCCTTTCTGCGCTGCCTGACAGCTTCAGTGCTGCTCCTCATGTGTTCCTGTGCGATCCAGCAACCTCGGCAGCAAGGCAAATTCCTATCCGCCCCCAACCACTCCGCCCCAAAGGTGGTCCTGCAGATTGATACGGGGGCACACACTGCGTTAGTCAGTAAACTTGCAATCACTCCCTACGGCAGGCTAGTCACCAGCTCTACTGACAAGACAATCCGCGTCTGGAATCCCAAAACCGGACGCGAGGAGCGCAAGATTCTCGGACAGATTGGTTTTGGTCCTTATGGAAAGGTCCACACAATTGCGCTCAGCCCGGACGGCAAGCTGATGGTGAGCGGAGGTAATTTGAGTTCGGATACCGAGCAAGAATGGGGAAGAATCCGAATTTACGACTTCCAATCCGGAGAACTACTGCAGATCCTAAAAGGTCACGAGAACGTGGTGAATGACCTTGCCTTCTCTCCTGACGGACGCTGGCTGGCCTCCGGATCCCACGACGACACTGTCCGCCTATGGAAACGCTCCGGCAGCCGTTTCACTGCAGGTCCGGTCCTGCGCGATCATGAAAGACAAGTCTACGCGGTCCGGCTTTTTGAGGAGGGGGGACGTCTGCGGGTCGTCAGCGCCTCGAACGACAAGACGGTGAGGCTCTGGGACACAGAATCCGGACGGCAGCTTGCACTGGGGCGGCACGAGGACCGTGTGAAATACCTCGCAGTCGGTAGGGACTGGATCGCAAGCTCCGGAGATGATAATACCATCCGCATCTGGGATTATTCGCTTAGGCCCCTGCGAACCATCCACTCAGAAACCAAGCCAGTCGGACTCGCCGCTCACCCGGACGGACAGAGGCTGTTGGTTGGAGCAGGTTCACCTCCGGGTAATGTGAACATCTGGAACGTCCACAGCGGAGAGCTGCTGACCTCCTACACTGGTCACAAAAACCTGACGAAGGCAGTGGGCTGGCTTCCAGACGGGACTGCCGTCAGCGCTGGAGGAAACGACAACGAGATCGTCTTCTGGGATGCAGACTCAGGACGGGAAAAGCGCCTTATTGTTGGAGGAGGCCGAAGAATCCGGTCATCAGGACTGAAGGGATCCCAATTGGGGTTTGGGAGCAGCTCTGATTACGTTTCACACTCTGAACAAGGACCACTAGAGCACGCCTTCGACTTTGCACGCCTGCAGGTCACCAAACTCTCAAAATCAGACGGCTCTTCCTATCAGCGCCTAAGGACCCACTTTGGTCCACTGAAACTCTCCCACGAGAAGGGCGGGGACTATGGCTACAGTGACGCAGTGCAGGTGATCAAGGAGGGCTAAGGTTGGAGAAATATCTCTAAGACTAGAGTTGTTCCATTTTTTGGTTTTCTGAGCTGATTAATTATGACTCTATAAAATCGAGGAGTTTGATGGAATTCGATTATGTTGTGGTGGGCAGCGGACTGGCCGGCCTGACCTTC